>Ga0247675_1000061_pt1 | contig 9959 bp, 5 predicted proteins | sample CNK16_metaG_FD_189930 | JGI IMG/M metagenome (GOLD analysis project Ga0247675, IMG submission 189930) | Soil microbial communities from Purdue University Martell Research Forest, Indiana, United States - CNK16 | ecosystem: Environmental > Terrestrial > Soil > Temperate forest > Bulk soil | place... | reverse complement strand
GGGAGACGGCCAAGATCGCCATCGGCGGCGCGACGGCTCCCTACGCGGTCCGGGGTATGAGCGCCGTCACGAACGCTCTGACGGACGCCGGTGTGGTGGGACGCGGCCAGGACCTCGTGGACGAGGCCTCGGGGATGCGGGGCAAGAAGCGAGCCTCCTTCGTCCGGGGCATGTCGATCCAGGACCACGTGCTGTACGACCGGGCCCGCCAGTTCAACAAGGCGGGCTTCACCGGCAAGATCAGCCAGATCGGCAACCAGGCGCTCACGAACCTCACCGCCTGGTGGAAGAACCCCGCTACCCAGTCCAAGTTCAACGCCCTGCTCCAGTCGACGATCCAGAAGTCGTTCGACATGGCGGGCAAGATGATCCGCCAGATCCCCTCGATCTACGAGTTCGGCCGGAAGGTCGGCGGTGAGATCATCCGGGGTACCGTCGACGCGCTGAAGTCGGGAGTGTCGGGTGCCCTCAGCGGCGGTGGGGGCGGCGCGGGTGGCTTCGGCTCGCTGGTCAAGGGCACCTCCGACCCGTACCAGGCCGTCGCCGGCGGACTCATGAGCATGTTCGTCCTCTCCCGGGGCGCCGGCAAGGGTGGTCTGGGTCGAGGGCTCGCCGCTGGAGGGGCACTGACCCTCGCGGGAGCCCCACCGGCGCTCGCGGCCGCTGGCGCCCTCCTTCCCCTCCTCCTCAAGGGGAAGCGCGGCGGAGGGGGCGGCACGGGGGCCTCGGCGGAGGAGCTCATCTCCACGATGAACGTCCGGGCCACCAACGTGAACATTCAGGGTGGTGGCGGAGCCGTCGGTGGTGGCGGCAGGAAGACGGGACCCACGGCGGCAGCAGGAGCGCCACCCAGTAGCTTGGCGGCCGGCTACGCCGCCCAGCGGGCCTACTCCGACGCACTCAAGCCGGGCTATACCCACCTGGGCGGCAACCGCTTCAAGGGCCCGGACGGCAAGTTCGTCTCGGGTGCTGACGCCATGCTCGGACCGGTGCCCTTCACCATCACGGAGAAGGCCACCAAGGACACCATCAACCGGATCGGGCGGATCAAGGCCGCTGCCCAGCGGGCCCGTGGGGCCATCGCCGGGTCGGCGCCGGGTCGGTTCGCTGGCTCCCGGGGTGGACGGATGGCGATGCTGGGTGCCGCGGGCGCCGGGCTAGCGGGCGCCCAGGGGATGGACACCACCCAGATGGTCCTCGGCGGCGTGGGTATGGCCTCCATGGCGCTGGGTCCCGAGGTGGGCATCCCGGTTATGATCGGTACCTCGGTGCTCGGCTCGGTGCTGGCCAACCGGGGCAAGGGCGCGTCCCATGGCCAGAACGTCGTCGACCGGATCTTCGGCAAGAAGGGGTCGAAGTACGACCATTCGGGCTTCGCCAACAACACCTTCGGTGGCTCCTTCGGCAGTGGCTTCAACGTCAGTCAGTTCAACCGGGCCAATCCGCTGAAGTGGTCGGGTAACCAGTACAGCCAGGCGAGGCTCTTCGCTGACGCCCTCAACAAGGCAGTCGCGACCCCGTGGGACAAGCCGGACCAGTTCTCCAGCAACCTGGAGCAGGCCCTCAAGTGGGGCGGCTCGAACCAGGACGCCCAGGACGCCATCTCCGAGATCTACTCCCGGTGGAACGACTACGCCCTCACCATGGAGGCCAAGTTCACCATGCAGCGGAACACTGGTTCCCGGCTGGTGGGCGGCAGGACGGCCAAGGAGCGGGCGTACGGCTCCAAGCTCCACAAGGGTGGCAAGGCGGTTGACTCGGCGATGCATGGCGCGGAGGGACGCGAGGCCCCTCTCGCCGCCAACGTCCGGGCAGTCAAGAACAAGAATAGCCCCATGGCTGCCAAGTTCTGGGACGAGAACCTCAACCTGATCAAGCCCCGGGCCGAGGCAGCGGGTAGGACGGGGCCCAAGGTCTTCACGTTCGGCTTCAAGCAGGAGGCGGACAAGCTCCCCACGAGCCTCAAGCCGACGATCGACACCATGATCGCTACCATCACCAACATGACCCAGGCGAGCATCGGCACGCTGGGCTCGGGTGGCACTGGGCCGTCGGCTGGTGCCCCGCCGCCCGCCGCGAACGGTGCGGGCTCGACGCCCGGCTCCCGTGGCATGGGTGGGCCCATGCACGGCAGGTCCAACAACGTGAAGGTGTTCGGGGCCTCGAGCATCCACGGCGACATGGGCTCGGTGCTGGGCGACCAGATGGGTACGGCCGGCGCGGACATGGCCAAGAAGATGGCCAACCACGCGGCCGACGCGATCACCAAGAAGCAGCTCCAGGGGCCCATGAGCGGTGCGTACCGCGCCCTCCAGTGGCTCTACCGGCAGGTGGGCAAGCCGTACATCTGGGGTGGAGGCCACCCGCCGAACCCCAACCTGAAGGGCTACGACTGCTCCGGTCTGGCGTCCTCGGCACTCCAGGTGATGGGGTCCAAGCTGAGTGGTACGACCTTCACCATGCTCCCCAACACGTCGCCTGGCTCCGGCATGGTCCAGCTCGGCTTCAACGACCCGGTTCACCCGAGCCACATGGGCATCCGGGTGATGGGCAAGTGGTTCGAGGCCCGCGGCCACGCCACGCCCATCCTGGGTCCGGGCAAGGCCCGGTCAAAGTGGCCATACGTCGGTGTGCCGAAGTTCCACTCGGGCGGCGTCTACCATTCCGGCATGGGCGGCGGCGAGGGTCCGGCCATCCTGAAGGACGGCGAGATGGTGGTCCGTCCGACCAAGGACGGCGGGCTCATGGCCCACCCGGTCGACGGCGGGATCGGCGGCGTCGTGGTCCATGGTCCACTGATCGGCCACGCGGTGGTCCGGAGTGAGCACGACGTTCACCGGATCGCCGAGGAGCTGGTGGACCTCCTCGAGAAGAAGAAGCAGAACTCCGGGAAGGCCCGTCGATGACCGCCTCTGATCCCCTGGTCAACGATCTCTTTGACAACGCACTGGGCATCCGCCCGGGCGACTCGCCCAAGAGCTCGATCTACCTGCCGGCGAGCATCCCGCCCAACACCACGGCGGACAACGTCATCCAGTACGGCGAGGAGTTCGGCTTCGCGCTCAGTCGGGAGAACCGGAACCCCCTCACCTGTGCCTTCGCGGAGCGACTGTTCTTCCCCGTCAACCCGGAGGAGTTCGCCCGCTCCTACACCCGTGCCATCGGGACGTACGACATCCTGAACGCTCCCCAGGCGACCCAGCTCGGCAACATGCAGGTGCGGGTCTACCAGCTCTCCAGCTTCTTCCCGTTCCAGTGGGAGGACGACTACTGCATCGTCTGGCAGAACCGGCACGCACTGGAGCGCAACCCCCAGCAGTCGATCCTGTGGCTGGAGCAGATGCAGCGGGCGGGCTACCCGCTCATGTTCAACGTCATCATGCTCCGCAACCGGGGCAACATCTTCGGCTCCCCGCTGAAGGTCGTTATCTCGAACCTCGGTACCTCCTACCGGGCCGGCAACCCCATGGATGCCTTCTTCGACCTGGAGCTGACGGAGTACGTCGAGCCGACCATCCTGAGGACCAACACCCAGGGGCCCGCGGGGCCGGCATGGAAGTTCAAGAAGTATGTCACCATCAAGGGTGACACGCTCATCTCCATTGCCCGGAAGGCGTACGGTAACAGCTACGGCGGCTACTGGCAGCAGATCCGGGACAAGAACAAGACGGTTGTCTACAAGGGCAAGAAGCACTCGCTGAGGGACTCCAAGGGCCACGCTCATCCGAAGAGCAATTCGGCTCTGCTGGTCAGCCAGCATCTCGTCATCCCCCAGCCCAAGGCTACTCCCCGATGACCGACTGGTGGGATGACCCCCGGGTTCCGTTCGCGATCCGGAATGCCTACAACAAGGGCGCGGGCGCCGCCCCGCCGCCGGGCGTTACCGCCACGACCCAGAAGAAGTTCGCCTTCGACCAGCACCTCAACGACTACGCGGTGCTCCTGTTCGGGGGCGACAACCAGTGGGACGTCACCAACCTGGTCACGAACATCTCCTGGACGGAGAGCTTCTCGAGCCCCGCCGTGGAGATGACGATCAGCTTCGCCGCGCCGAACATCCGGGCCACCATCCTCAACAACGATGCCTTGAACTTCACGGGGAGCAACCTCGGGTTCGATCAGGCGGCCAGGCGGGGGCCCTCGGTCAACGTCAACAGCCTGATCAAGCTGGGGATGGGCATCCGGGTGTTCGCCAGCAAGCCAGATCCGAACGGCATCTTCAAGCCGCTCCAGCGCCTTGCCTCGGGGAGCTACGCCCTCGCCGGCGAGATCTTCCGCGGCTACATCTTCCAGAAGTCCAGGTCCGGTGCGACGGTGGGCGACCAGCTCCAGGTCACCTGCTACGACCAGATGATCTACCTCGCCAAGAACGACTACGACACGATCTTCAAGAACGAGACGGCGACCCAGATCATCCGCTCCCTCTGCTCGCGCTCTGGTCTCCGGATGGCGCCCGTGGGCAAGGACTTCGCCGACACCCACGCGAAGATCACCCGGCTGGTGAGCTACGGCAACAACCTGTACGACTGCTGCTACCTCGCCATCCAGAAGAACAAGCACATCACCGGCAAGTATTACCGGCTCCGCTCCGAGGCGGGAACGGTGGTGCTGAGGCAGCGCAAGACGCCCACCACCTGCTGGTACCTCACCAGCACCTCGAACATCATTGAGAGCCAGTACTCGGAGTCGATCGAGGACCTCGTGACCGGCGTCCAGCCGAAGACCACGGGCTCCACCGGCCGAGCTCAGTACCATGCCTCGGTGATCAACGCCGGCCTCGAGCGCCTCTACGGCCGCATGAGGAAGGTGCAGGACCTCTCCAACCTGAAGGCCTCCGAGGTGTCGAAGGCCGTCAAGACGTTCATGGCGGAGAACGCCAAGCCCAAGGTCGAGTGCTCGGTCACCATCCCCTGCATCAACACGATCCGGGCCGGCGATCTGGTCAAGGTGCAGGAGCCGGACACCTCCATCGTGGGCCTCTGGTACGTCGCGGCCACCACCCACACCGTCTCGTCGAACCAGGCCACGACCTCGCTCCAGCTGGTGAAGACGGCGGGTGAGGCCCAGGTTCAGAACATCACGGAGGCCGACCCCAGCGGGACGAAGAGCTCGACCCGCCACGTCTCCTACGACAAGGTCAAGGGATCGGACGGCAAGTACATCCGCTACTCCCTCACGGCGGGGATCTACACGCCCTCCGGTAACTTTGACGGCTCGAGCCTGGACGGAAGTGAGCTGCTGATCAAGCTGGACAAGCACTCGGCACCGTCCAAGCTGGGTAGCACCGGCTCCCACGTGCAGCTCCAGTTCGGCCGCTTCTCAATCCGTTGCGTCGTCCAGACCAGGGGCGACTATGACCCGCCCTACGACCTGATGGTCTCCAAGGCGGCCGCCGAGCACCTAGGGATCACGAATGGCCACCACATCTACGTCTTCCCGCTGAGGAAGCACACCTCGGGCTCGTCCTCTGGTTCCTCTGGTCCCGGCTCCTCCAAGTATGACTCCCAGATTCTGGCCGCCTCGAAGAAGTACAACGTCTCCGCGGCGCTGATCAAGGGCGTGATGAAGCAGGAGTCTGGCTTCAACCCGAACTCTCGCTCCGGGGCGGGAGCGGTTGGTCTGATGCAGCTCCTCCCAGGCACGGCAGCCGGTATGGGATGGAGCAGCAGGGAAGGGCCCCTTACCTCGCCCTCCATCTCGATCAAGTATGGCACCAAGTACCTTCGGGACCAGCTCAGTGCCTTCCACTCCATCAAGCTTGCCCTGGCGGCGTACAACGCCGGGCCGGGAGCAGTCCGGAAGTACGGTGGCGTGCCGCCGTTCGCGGAGACGCAGAACTACGTCCGGATCGTGATGGCCAACTACGAGGCATACCGACAGGCAGGCTTCGGTGGCTAGGCAGCGGCGAGTCGACCCCGGGAGGGACCTGCTTGACCTGATGGCCGGCCATGCCCAGGACTCGGCCAAGCAGACCCTTCCTCAGCTGGACACCGGCACCGTGCTCGTCGTGAACGACGGGACCGACGGCACTGTGGTCCAGCTCGACAACATGAGCGTGGCCGCCTCTGACTGCTTGACCCTCGGGGGCTACGCGCCCGTGGTGGGAGACCGGGTAATGGTCCTGGTCAACCAGGAGGAGTTCTGGATCATCGGCGGCGTCACGGGACAGAGCACCTCTGCCTCCACTGCCCCCTCTGGGCCTGCCGGAGGCGACCTCAGCGGCACCTACCCCAACCCCTCCGTCACCTCTACGGCGCTGGCACGCGCCTTCCAGACAGGCATGATCGTCATGTGGGGGACGGGGGCAGCCCCAAGTGGTTGGTTGCTCCTGGACGGCTCGGCCGTGAGTAGGGGTGGCGCCAACGCCGCGCTCTTCGCGCTCTGGGGTACGACCTTCGGGGCAGGAGACGGATCCACCACCTTCAACGTCGCGAACTTCAAGGGACGCTCCCCACTCGGATCGGGTACGGGAGACGCCTCGGACGCCACGGCCCACGCCCTGGGTAGCAAGACGGGAACTGAGGGAGCAGCCTTGACCTCGATCGGTCAGTTGGCGCCCCACAACCACAACTCGGCGACGATCGGACTGATCAGTCCGCCGACCATCACCACGGGTGGGCCCTCGACCAACACCACTGACTCGACGACCCCGGGTGCCACGGGATCGACCACCCCAGGCAACACCGGTGCGGCCGGCACCCACAGCCATGGCGCGATCAACGCGTTGCTGTACAGCACCGGTACGACGATGGTCGGTGGTCGTATCTCCGGCTCACTGAACGCCGGTGGTGGTGTGACGACGATCGCGTCCGGTACGATCACGGACACGGAGCCGGACCACTCGCACACGTCGGCAGCGCACACGCATACCTCGGCCGCTCATACCCACACGATGGGCAACCACACCCACTCGTCGACCATGCCGAATCATGACCATACGGTCGCCACGGACGGCAACAGCGATCCCCACCCGAACATGCACCCCGTCCTGACCGTCAACTTTATCGTCAAGCTGTAGGTGAGAGATGACCCTCGGCCCACTTCTTCCTGACAACTCGACCGTCCTCGACGAGGAGGTCGACGCCGAGCTGAAGATCAGCGCTGAACTTCCTGAGGCCTACGGGAAGGCCGCGCTGTTCAACTTCGACCCAGATGGCATCCCTGGCTTCGAGCTCCGGGGAGCCCAGGGCAAGCTGACGATCACGGATGACCAGCGGGGTCTGCTCACGTGGATCCAGAAGGCCTTGAGGACACCGCGGGGGATGTACGCGATCTATGATGAGAACTACGGTACGGATCTTGCCGGAGAACTGGGTCGGTTGGGCATCGAGGCCATCCACCAGACCGGTGAGGACGACATCCGTAGGTGCCTGCTCATCCATCCCCTCATCGAGGATGTGCAGGACATCGTCTTCAGCCAGAGCACGGAGAAGGACGTCTGTCTGATCTCGATGACCGTCTATGACGCAATCTCTGGCCCCTTCCAGATCCAGGTCGGCTTCTGATGGCAGATCGCATCCTCCCTGACACCGCCTTCGCGGCAGACAACACCCAGGCACTCGTGCTCCAGCGGATGCTGGACGATCTCCCGTCGACCTACGACAAGACGCCGGGCACCTTCCTGTACGACATGCTCTCGGCCATCGCCCTCGAGGTGGAGGGTGCGTACATCCAGGTCGACGAGGCGTTCAACCAGTCCTTCCTCAGCAACGCTGACGGCGACTACCTGGACGCGAAGGGCGCGGAGTTCGGGCTGGATCGTCTCCAGGGTGGTTTCGCGCTGGTGACGTTGACCTTCACCGGGACGAGCGGTACCGTGGTTCCCCAGGGCACCCGGGTCACCAACGTCGTGGCGCCGGGCACCACGGGCACGCCGCTGATCTTCGAGACCCAGGACGACGTGACCCTCTCCGCCGGCACCGGCAGCGTGCTGGCCCAGGCGACGGAGGTGGGAGACGTCTACAACCTCACGGCCGGCTCGCTGATCCGGATGGAGACGGGCCTTGCTGGGGTGACGGCGGTCACGAACAACGCCGCAGCCAGTGGGGGCGTCGACGTCGAGACGGACGACGAGTATCGAGCCCGACTCTCCGACCGAGCTCAGACTGGGCGTGGCGCCGGCACGGCCGGCGACTACCAGGCCTGGGCTCAGTCCGTGGTGGGGGTGGGCGATGCCTTCGTCGAGCCCCTCTGGAACGGCAACGGGACGGTCCGGGTGACGGTCGTGGACCAGAACGGCGGTGCGGTCTCCTCCACCGTCCTGGCGAACGTCACGTCCTACATCGCCAGCCTGACACCGATCGGGGCGAGCGTCACCGTGATCACGCCGGCGAACCTGTCCATCAACGTCTCGGCCACCCTCACGCTGGACACGGGCTTCTTGATCTCGGACGTCACGGCCGCGGCGTCGGCAGCACTTGCCGACTACCTCCGGACCGTGGTGCCGGGTACCAAGGTGTACCTCAACGAGCTCGCGGCCGTGGTGATCCAGGTGGACGGCGTGCTGGACTACGCCTCCTTCCAGATCGGTGCGCCCGGTCTGGGCTCGAGCAACATCACCCTCCCCTCGGGGACGAAGCCGGTACTGGGGACGGTCTCCCTTAGCTGATGGCCGTCCTCATGACAGATCTGGACGGGGGCTACCTGATCCCCGTCCTGCAGATGGAGACCCGGGAGGAGTGGAAGCGCGACACCACGAACGTCAAGATCGTGGACTCGCCCGCCTGGCAGGGACCGCACTCCCTCCAGATGACCACGCCCGGGACGGCCGTCACCAACCTGATCACCAACCCGTCCTTCGAGACGAACACCACGGGTTGGTCCGTCGCGGCCCAGGCGAACGTCTGTGCCGCGGCGACCAGCATCACCCGGATCACGACCGACTCCTACATCGGGACGGCCTGTGCCGAGGTGGTCTTCGGTGTCACGAACGACGCGGGCGCTCGGTTCGCCATCACGGGCACCTTCACCAGCGGCGTGACCTACGGGTTCGCGCTGGCCATCAAGACGGTCTCGGGTGCCACGGACTTCAAGATCAAGCTGGTGTCCACCGGCACCCCGGCGAGCCTCAACGCGGTCCAGACGGTGACGGCCACGAGCAGCTGGCAGCGGTTCAACTTCACCGTCACCCCAACGGGCACGGTGAGCGACGTCTATCTGGCAGTCACCCGGGCCACGGGCTCGGCAGCGACGGCCAGGATCGACGCGGCCATGGCCTACCAGGGCGCCTCCGTCACCCCGAACCACATCGACACGACGGGCTCCTACTTCTCTGCCATCACGGCCAGGAGTGACCAGATCCTTGACCTGACACCCTACGACGGCGTCGGTCTGTTCTTGTTCTCACCCTCGGTGTCCTTCCTGGACTCGATCGTGCTGAGGTTCCTGACGACCATGAAGGTGGATGGGAACGGAGATACCGACTACTCCACCATGGACGGTCTGTCCTGGTTCGAGTACACCATCCCAGGTATCTCAGGCGACTCGGTGATCACCTACGGCTCTGGTGTGTACGGGGTGAGCCGCTATGCCGCGGCAGCAACCGGGTCAGTGGCATGGACCGAGATCATCATCCCCAAGACGGCCTTCACCGCCAAGGGCAACTCGGGTCTACCCTCGTGGGGTGACATCGTCCGCACCGAGGTCAAGCTGGTCAACTCGGGTGGCGGTGCGGTCACGCTGTACACGGACGAGATCGCCGGCTGGAACAACATTGACCCGGAGGAGCGGGAGGCCAACCGCGCCATCTCCTCTGTCCCCAGCTTCATGTGGGACACCGACCCGTCTCGACAGTTCTTCCAGGTGGTCGGGTGGGAGCTAGACCGTCTCCAGGGAACGATCAACGAGGGGCTGGACCAGCGGTTTGCGTCCCTGGTCACGTGGTTGATCGGACTACATGAGTCAGAGCGAGGCATCCCGGACGAGCTCCCTGGCAGCTTGGCCAAGCGTCGGGAGATGCT
>Ga0247675_1000059_pt1 | contig 10242 bp, 10 predicted proteins | sample CNK16_metaG_FD_189930 | JGI IMG/M metagenome (GOLD analysis project Ga0247675, IMG submission 189930) | Soil microbial communities from Purdue University Martell Research Forest, Indiana, United States - CNK16 | ecosystem: Environmental > Terrestrial > Soil > Temperate forest > Bulk soil... | reverse complement strand
GCCGACGGCACCTACCAGCGCAAGGTTGTGGCCTGGTATCGCGTGACCCTGCGAATCATGCCGGAGCTGGTCTCGAATTGCCGCATGACGATTGCCGGCCGGCCGTTCGATGGCCTGGTGATGTACGTCGAGAACATCCGCCGCGGCGTGACCGAGATCGACCTCACCTGCGTCGTGACGGGAGCGGCCAAATGATCACGATGGACTGGGACCAGGCAGCGATGGAGCTGACCGAGGCCCGGTTCAAACAGTTGAGCAGCCGGGTTCGCCGCAATGTGCTGATGACCGTGGGCCGCAAGGCTGCTGGCATTTTGCTCCCGGCAGTGAAGGCGGAAGAAAAGCCGCGCGTCACCGGCACCTTGCAAAAGTCGTTGGCCAAGAAGGTCAAGGCGTACGCCTCGAAGAACACGGTTTTCGTGGCGGTGGGCGCTAAATCGAAGCGGATCGAGGTGGCGGTCTACAAGGACTACCGCACCGGTGCCATGCGGACCTGGAAGCAAGGCCAGCCGCGCAAGGGACCGAAGATGGTCAACCCCGCGAAATACGCCCATCTCGCGGGCCCGAATCGCAAGGGGGCGTTTATTCCGCGCGTGCGAACCAAGATGAAGGCGCAGGTTTTCGCGGCGATCGGCGACGCCATGCGTGATGAGGTCATGAAACGATGAGCCTCGAAAGCGGACTCCGGGATTACGTGCTCGCTGACAAGGCAGTCAAAGCCATCATCGGCGACAAGTTTTTCCCGCACGAAGCGCCGCAGGACGTCGAGGAACCGTTTCTCGTTTACCGCCTGGGAGACGCCGAAGAGCCCCGCACGCTGACCGGCGCTCGCGTGTCGCGCAAACGGACCTACGAAATCATCTGTTGCGAGACCAGTTTCGACGGCGCCGACGAATTGCGGGCGGCCGTGCGGAACGCGATCGGCGGCGAAGAGAGCGTCGGCGTCGAGACGGACCTCGCCGGCATTGACGTGATTATGTTTTGGTCCGAACATCCGGAGCGCTATGACCACATTTCCGGGCCTGATCGGCCGCGGCATAGCGTGGCGCTCGAGCTGGTTGTTCTCGTGAAATAAAAGGAGCATTCCGATGGCCGATACATCGACCTGGGGCTATGGGACGACGCTGGGTTACACGACCGTCGGCGGCAATAGCTGGACCACGATCGCCAAAATCGTCGAGATCGACGAAAAGAAAATCAAGCGCAAGGTGATGAAGATCACCACGCTCGATTCACCGAACAACACCGAAGAACAACGCGCCGGCCTGGTCGAAGTCCAGCCCTTCAAGTTCAAGATGATCTGGTCGAAGACCGATCACGGCACGCTGCTGACGCTCGGCAAGGCGGCCGCACCGAATCGTGACTGGAAAATCACGCTCTCGGACGGCTCGACGATCGCCGGCACCGGCTTCATTTCGGAAATTTCCGAAATTCCCAAGGCCAGCAACGATGAAGTCTACATGGACAACATCGAAATCACGCCGACGGGCAATTGGATTTACACGCCGGCGGCGTAATCCGTCACTGACGCGACGCCCGACAAGGACGCTTTCTCATGATCGCATCGGCTCAAGAATTCTTCGACGCCCTCAAGGCCAGCACGGCGATCACGGCTCCCGTCGAGCTGCCCGACGGCCGCAAGACGTTCGTGCGGAAGTTGAGCGCACACGAACGCACGCAATACGACGTGTGGATTTCCGACAAGGACACCGGGGCCGTTTACTCGACGCGCGAGGCGATGGTTTGCCTGTGTGCGTGCGACGAAAACGGCAAGCGGCTTTTCGAGGACAAGGATATCACGCGGCTCGGCCAACTTGACTTTGACGCTATCGAGCCGATTTTCACTGCGGCTTTCAGGCTCAACGGCTTCATGCCGACATCGCCGGAGGACATCAAAAAAAACTCCGAAGCCGCCCCGACAGGCGGCTTGCCTTCCATCTCTGCCTAGCGCTTGGCATTCCGCACCCGGATTTTCTTTTGCGCACCCTCACCGCCCAGCAGTGGCAGGACTGGATTGACTTCGCCAGCGTCGAGCCCATCGGCGCTGAGCGTGACGATTGGCGTCTGGCCAACGCCGTGGCGGGCCTGGCAGCGATGTGGGCCGAGACTCCCGAGGACGTGGAAACAAAATGGTTCATGATTGACTGGCTCAACGATGAGAAATCCGAGATCGAACGCTATCTCAACCCGTCGCCGGAGCAGGTCAAAAAGATGGAAGAGCGGCTGAAGGCCAAGGTGATGGGCGTCAATGCCGCCGTCGATGGCCGGAAGCAAGAGAAGCCAGAAAAGCCGGAAAAGAAAAAGAAAGGACCGAAAACGCTTGGCTGATTTCATCGGCGAATGGGCTGTAAAACTCTCCGCGAACGCCAGCGGCCTCGTCCAGGGCATGGACCAGGCCGCCGCGCGCACCAAAGCATTCTCCGCCCAAGCCATCACCGCAGCCAAAACCGCCGCCACCGGCGTCAACGACGCGCTGAACGCCATCACGAAGGTCAACCTTGGCGCCCAGACCGCTCAACTCCAAAGCATGGCCAGCGCCGCCGTTGGCATCGGCGCGGCGCTCGCCACCGGCGGCACGGTCGCCATCGTCGGCGCCATCGGAGCTGCAGCAATGGCCGTGGCGTCCTATTCGATGGCGTCAATGGATGCCGTGGCCACACAGGTCAAGCTCGGCAAGCAGCTGGGAGTCACGGCTCAAGAGGCCGCCGGCCTGCAAGCCATCGCCGCACGTCGGGACGTTTCCGGCGACGACATGACGCAAGGCTTGACCGTTTACTCAACCCGCCTTGCCGAGTTGCGCAAGGAATTGGACGGCGGCAAGGGCGGACCCATGATGGCCGCCCTGGGACGCATGGGCATCAACGCCCGCGAGTTTATCAACCTGAACCTGCCAGGCCAGTTCGCTCAGCTTGCGGCCGGCTCAGCGCGGCTTGGCGACGGCATGGAACGGCAGGCGGCCTTTGCCGAGATCCTGTCCCGGCGTGGCATGGGCATCGCGAATATGTTCAAGGAGCCGGCCGAGGACTTGGCCAACGCGGGGGCCGTGGCCGCCCGTCTCGGCTTCACCATCAGCCAGAGCCAGGCCGTGATGGTCGCCGCCACGATGCGCGAGATCAAGGATTTGGGTGGATACATCGGGGCGGTTTTCTCCAACATCGGCCAGGGCGCCGCCGTCGCCTTTGCGCCTGTGGCGTTGTCTTTCTCACGAGCCCTGCGGGAAGTCGTCCAGCACGGGCAGCCGCTCTTGCAGTTCATCGGCACGCTGTTGACGGCACCGATCATTCCGTTCTGGACGGGGCTTTCGGGGGCCGTGGTGCTGGCGATGCCGCTTATCAAGGGGGTCAGCAGCGCGATCATGTCGATCGCGGAGGCGGCGAAGAGCGTCTATACGAGCGTGGCTCCGGTATTTGGCGAGATGTTCACGATGGTTGCCTCCATGTTCGGCACCAGCAATCCCATCGAGGCATTCGGCCGGGCGCTCGAGGCTTTCGGTTCTGGCTTCGCCACGACAATGCGCGTCGTCGGTGAGGGCATCAAGTTGTGGCTGGATGGCGTAAAGACCCAACTAAGCGGCCTCATCTTCATGGCCGAAACGGCGAACAAGGCATTCGCGGCGATGACGCAGCAGAACAGTATAAGCCTGACGTCCGTGCTCGCGAACCTCACGATCCCCATCCCCGGCATCATGAACGCGGTCAACAGCCTGATGTCGAAGCAGGGAGTTTCCGCCGTTGTGACGAAGCCGCTGCCAGGCTTCGATGCCAACGGTGCGGGCAGCGTTGGCTGGAACACAGTCTCCGATCGCGTTGCCCAGCAAAGCCGCATGATCGGCTGGGACCGCGAATCGATCGAGCGACGGGAGTTGCTTGACCGAAAGGAAGGCACAACCTGGGCAGAAATGGAGAACTTGGTTGGCAACCAGATAGCGCGCAACAACCGTGAAAACGCGGCGAGCCTGTCACTGCTGGTTCGCCAGACATCGGAGCTTGGCCTGTCCGCTCGCGAACTCGACATGATGCAGGCTCGGCGCAAAGGCGAGACCGCCGAACTGCAAAGGCAGCGATCGTTGCAGTGGGACATCAACGAAGGGCGCAGAGCGATGCTGGACCTCCAGAATCGCGCCGAACGTGTCCGTGAACAGATGCGAACGCCATTGCAGCGATTCAACGACGAAGTGATTCAACTTCAGGATATGTTTCCCAACGGTGGCAATGCCTTTGATCGCGCGATGGCTGATCAATTCCGCCGCCTTGAAGGCAATGCTAATGCGATGGACCGCAACCCGGCGGCCGTGATGCGTGGCTCCGTGGCCGAGGCACAGGCGATCAATCAAGCGATGCGCCAGGACAGAATCCAAAACCGCGACCCGCAAGAGCGCGTGCGGCTTGTGCTGGAGCGCATCGAACGACAAGAACAGGCGCAGCTCGAAGAGGCCAGGCTCTTGCGTCGCGCCGTCGAGAACCAACGGGCAATCGAGATCATGGGGCCGTAATGACCGTCGTCATCAAAGGCGAAAACTGGCAAGGCAGACGCGCGAGGTTCGGCAAGGACTTCACTCGCGAGTATACGCGCGTCTTCACGGCCTACACCGACAACCCGAATATCAACGGTATCGTGGTGGCGACCGCTCTCGCAGCATCAGCCTTCGCCGTGCAACGCGGCTCGGTCATGCCCGGCGACACGGAGGCCCATTGCACCGACGTCGAGCCGACGAACAGCTCCGAAGACCCGCTCCAATGGTCGATCACCTGCAGCTACTCGACGAACATGCTGGATTACCAGCAAGACCCGACGACCAGGCCGACGACTTACACATGGGGGACCGAGTACGTCGAGCTTGCCGTGGCGCAAGACCTCGATGGCGAAGATATCGTCAACTCGGCTAACGAGACTTTTGACCCGCCGGCGAGCATTCAGGTTCCCGTGGACGTGATCAAGGCGACGTGCACGCGATCGACCTTTGTCCGCTCGGCCAACAAAGACCCATACATTCGCCATGAAAACAGTGCTGCTTTCACAATCGATGGCGCAGCCTATGCTCCTGGGCAGGCGATCCTTTGGGATCTTGATGTCGACATGGTGGAAGAGTTGGGCGTCTTTTATCGCAAATACGTCTATACGTTCAAGGCGCGGCGTGACCTCTACACGACGACGACGACGACTGTTTCCGGCAATTACGCGGTCGGCAGCAACCGCGTCGTCACCCTTGCGAGCGTGGCCGGCATCGTCGTAGGCACTGAATTGCTCCTTGACACCGCCGGCAACCAAGAGCTTGTCGTCGTCAAGGCGGTGAACACCGGGGCCGTGACCGTGACTGTCGATTTGCTCATCGCCCACAACAACGGGGCGACCGTCAAAATTCGCAAGTACAATCCGTGGCAGTACCAACCATTGGACATGGGATTCAACACCTGGGACGCCTTCACTCAGGAAAACGTCGAAATCCTAACGACCAATGGCCAGCCGATCGCGCATCCTGTTTTGCTCGACGGCAACGGCTTCCGGCTCGCCACCTGGAACGATGCAACGCCCGTGCGTCTTAATTTTCGCCTGATCCCATCCGCGGACCTGAGTGCGATTACTTTCCCATGAGCACGCCGAGACCAACTACTTTTGGACCGAAGACGGCCCGGCGTCTCATGGACTTGCTGGACGACAAGCCGCGCGCGTTGCCGGATGGACAAACACGCCGCACATCGATCGACGTTTATTACCTCAAGTTGGCCACGACACCGACCGCCAGCAACGTGAGCCCTGGCGACAATACGGCTGTTGTGGCGTCACTCGACGGTATCGCTGTCGGTGCGATAGTCCATTTCGACACGGAAAGCCTACTCGTTACCGGGATCGATGCCGGGACATCGACACTCACTTTCGGGAGCCTGTTCGCCAACAATCATCCGGCTGGCTCGCCGTTCACATATGAGATTATCGGCAACGGCCGCCACTTCGCCGGCACTCGCTATTCATACGACCCTGTGACCGGCATTTTCACGGCGCAAGATGCGGTTTGGCTGCGCGAAGTGAATCAGCGGATCGTAGAGAGCGAGGTATATTACCAGGGCATTCGTTCGGGCCTGCGTGACGGGCGTCCTGTGTGGCTGGTCAATGAGGTGCAACGATCAGAGTTGGTGAAATTCGTGGAGTGGGCCAGTGGGAGCCTCAGCGACAGAAACGTAAACGGGTTTTGGGACGGGGTCCTTGCACAGCGAGAATCTGACAGCGACATCGAGCCGGAGGAGCAGGTTTGGATTTACGATCCGAACGGCGGCACGGCTTTTATCACAGCGGCGACTTTCCGCCTTGCAACCTTTCGCGGCTACGGCGTCGGCGGCCCCTACCTTATCTCGCTTGCAGATGCCAATGCCGGTTACGGAACCGCAGATATTTCAAAGTGGATGCGGATTTTCGGCAATCCCGCAGCCCCGAAGCCGTTCATCGCGGATATCGTCACCACGACGGCACTGAACAACGGCTCCAGCGCTCTGACCATCGTCGCCAACTCGCCGCCGGGCGATTTCGAATCATCGATCGACATCGTAATCACCGACGCCGACAACTCGATCACGGCGGGCAAAATCAGATTCAGCGTATTCGACCCAACATCACCCGATGTAAATTCCATAGTGGACGTCAACTTGACCAGCGGCACCGGAACCCACACCTATACGACTTCCGGGGCTTGGTCGGATATCACGTTACTCACTGCGGTCGGCATCGTCGGCGCCGGCGCTGGCGACACAATCCAAATCCGCATTACCCAGTATCCAGCGGGGGCGATGCGCACCAGTGGCGGGCATAAGTATTTCGCGAATGTCGCGACGACGACCGCTCCGCCTTCCAGCGATTGGACCGAATTTGACAGCGGCAAATTCCAAGGCGGATACCACGACGAATGCACTTACGGTCTCGGCGATTGGGTGCAAGAGATTCGACCGCTATTTGCGATTCTCCATTTCGCAACGAGCTTTTCCCGCGATGCCGCGCCGGTTTATTTCGGTACGGATGGCGTCACCATCGGCCTCAACCTGCCCGATGCAACGGAGACATTCGCGGGATTTTTTAGCACAGGCAATCAGGCGCTTGAGGGCAACAAGTACCTGAATGGCTCATGGATTCTTGAGAACGCACGTTATACGGACGCTCCTACTGCATCACTAACCGTTGATGCTGGCGGCCTCCAGGGCGCTGACGGCATTTCTCTATACGGTACATCTCAAACATGGAGCTTATCTGCGACGGACGGAAGTATAATCAATTCAAACCGCCCACCGTCTCTCGGTGATCCTTTTATCCGCGATGTGGTTTGGACCGCTGGCGACGGCAGGCCAGCGCCGTCTGCTGATAACTGGCTTTCGTTTGTCGTCTATGTAATAGGTGATTTGGTAAATAAAGGCGGGCGGAATTTTGAATCCGTCACAAATGGCAACGTTGGTAATGACCCGCTCACTGACGACGGAACCAACTGGATTTCATACGCACCAGGCGGCGCGGTATCCATCGCCTTGCAAGCCGAAAAAAGCAGGGTCGTGATTGTCGGCGGACTCGCGGTAAGAGAGGGTGCCGCTGGACCTACAGTAGACGGCATATCTGACACTGACAGCATCGGCAACGTGTTTGTCAACGGTGTCCTTACTGTCATCGGCACCGGCGGTTCTGGTTCCGAAACCCTCGCACTCCTGGGGGGCTTCTGATGATCCTCGGCCCCGGCCAAGAATTGCGTCTGGTCCTCGCAGCGGCAAACGATACTGCCGACTCGACGTGGGTTGCCAGCTGGTTCCGCAACGCGCCGGCGTCATCGCCCGTCAACGCGCCGCAACCGATGGAGAAGGGGACCACGAACGGCACGACTCCCGTTACCGTGATCGCTGCGCCTTCGTCCGGCCAGACGGCGCACCTGACAGAGTTTTCGCTCGTCAACACCGATACGGCACCCATCACGGTCGAGCTGCAACTCTACGAATCGAGCACGCCCTACACGTTCTCGACGTGGACCTTGGCGGAAGGCGACGTGCTCAAGTGCGACAAGAACAATCGGTGGTATCTCACGGACGAAAACGGCCGGGAGAAGGTCGCCGGCATCAAGGGAGATACGGGGCCGTCCGGCGGCTTCGTCACGCTGGAATTGCCTTTCGCCTATGGGGACGCAACGCCTTCGCCGATCGGGACCGCTCTTGCGGACAAGCTGATTCTCTCCGTGGCGCTGTACATCACCAGCTATTTCGACGGGACCGGACCGGCCCTGACCATCGGCGATGCGGGCGTGAATGATCGGCTGATGGCGGCCGGACAGAACGACCCGACAAGCGAAGGCGAATACGAGACGCACCCGGTTTACGCTTACGGCTCTGATACGCCGTTGAATTTATACATCACGCCGGGCTCGGGCGCAACGCAGGGCGCGGGCTTGGTTGTGATCACGTTCCAAACATAAGGGGAAATTCGATGTCCAAAGCGACGGATTTTACAGGCATCAGTGGGACGACGTTTCAGTTCGGTCTCACTGGTCCGAAGATCAAAAACAACAGCGGCGTGGTTGAGGCCAGGAATGCGGCCGACAGCGGCTATGCGACGTTCGTTTGCTCGCTCCTCAATGTCACCGGCAATTCGCTCGTCATCAACAGTGACGCGGCGGGGTCCGGCGCCGACTGGTCGATCACGATTGTGCGGCCAAGCTCCGGAATGACGGCCAGTTGGACGTTGACGCTTCCGGTTGACGATGGCACGCCAGGGCAAGTGCTTTCGACGGACGGCAGCGGCGTTACATCGTGGGCGACAGCGGGCACGACAGAGCAGTGCGTCAGCGTCGATTCGACCGACTTGGCTTTCGGTGATTCCTCGCCGGTGACGGCTTTCACTTTACCAGCGGATGCCGTGGTCCATCGCGTCGAGGTGATCGTGGATACCGCGTTTGACGGTAGTGCGCCGTCGCTTTCGGTCGGCATCAGCGGCACGACATCGAAGTACATGCCGGCCACGGCGATCGATCTCAAGACGACGGGGAGCTATGAGTATCACCCGAACCTGGTTTCGGACGGGACCACGAACGCGATCATCTTGACATATTCAGCGAGCAGTTCCGCGGCTGGGGCCGCTCGCATTCTGGTTTTCTATTCGATCCCGACCTAAGAGGGCTGAGTCGTGGCGAAGAGAGTCGATTATTCCGAGACATTAAGCAGCAGTTTTGCGACCGCGGCGGGGCCGCTTGCGCTCGTCTCTGAAGTCGAGATTCTGGCGGTCGGGTATGATGTGCCTGGGGCGTTGCATTATTGGAACTTCGACGCAGTGGACGGTTCCAGCAACTTCACGGACTTTGGCAGCAGTCCGGCGAGCCCCGACCTGCACAAAGTCACGGCGCTGGCGCCGATAGCGGCACCTACGAAATTCCCCAATGCAAACGGATTGATCGGCGACGCTGGATCGGGCGCCACGAGTAGCGGTACAGGTTCGTTATTCGTGAGCGCTCCGATTTCTTTTTCGTTTTGGGTCAAGATGGCTTCGGGGGCTGTCTCGGTCGTCCTCATCGACAGCTCGTGGAGCGTGTCGCTTTCGAGCAGCCACATCGTCCTGTTTCCGTTCGGCGCGGGAAGTAGTGTAACGTCTACCGGGACTTTGCCGGACGATAACACCTGGCACCACATCGCCATTGTTTACGACGGCGTGAATGCCTTCTTCGTGATCGACGGCGTTCTTGATTCAATGATTCCGTACTCAGGCGCGCCGAACGACAACACTCGCCAAGTTTATCTGATGTTCAACGGATTTTCCTACATCGATGACCTGCGGATTTACGACCGGGTATTGACGATCCCGTACAAGGATCTCACGGCACAGGGCAACACGTTCAACGGGAACCGGCAACTGGTGCAGACGACGGCGACCGGCAAGCTCCCGGCGCTGGACGGATCGAATCTCACGGGAATTTCGCCTCTCACGACCAAAGGCGATCTCTGGTCATTTAGTACGGTCAACGGGCGATTTGCTGTCGGCACCGATGGCTACATCATCATCGCCGACTCATCGAAAACGTTCGGGCTCGACTGGATCAATCCGACGACTCTCGGCTACGGCACGGTGGGCATCCAGGGGACGCAGCGGCAAGATTACATCGCGTGCTTCTACGGCAGCGGCGACGATATCAAAGAGAACCAGTCCGGCCTGATCATCGGCTCGAGCCACGACATCATCACCGCGAACAACTTCGGCGCGGTCGCCATCGACGTCACGGCGAGCGACAACGAGCAA
>Ga0247675_1000058_pt1 | contig 10379 bp, 14 predicted proteins | sample CNK16_metaG_FD_189930 | JGI IMG/M metagenome (GOLD analysis project Ga0247675, IMG submission 189930) | Soil microbial communities from Purdue University Martell Research Forest, Indiana, United States - CNK16 | ecosystem: Environmental > Terrestrial > Soil > Temperate forest > Bulk soil... | reverse complement strand
GTGTATGTTACTTGCTCAAGCCACTAATCATTTCCTGCGCCCTTGCCAATAGTGCGCTTGCTTCTACTGGATTAGTCTTAAATAGCTTCATAGCTTTTGCCATAAGACTTTTTGGTGTTTCTTTCCTGCCGCTGAATGAACTATCCTCAAGTGTAGAGATAAAATCCGCTTCATTATCCCTCGCAAGACACTCGTCTATTGATTCTTGGATACTAGCTTTGTCTTCCGCTGTAGTAGCCTTGGCAAGCTTAACTTGAAGCTTCTCCAGTTCAATATCATTTGCGAAGAACCAGTTTTGGAACCGCACCTTAAGGGCACTAACAACTACTTTTTCGATTTCATTAAACATGCTGTAAGTGTCATTATCTTCCGATTGAATCGCAAGGAACTCCGCAAGCTTGTCTAGTGTTCGATCCTTTTCAGCTAGAAACGGATATTGGCGTAGGCCAGATTCACGGGTAGAATTGATCTCCCTTTGTATCCTGGCAACTTCAACTTTGTTCTCTGCCTTGCTAGCTTTCTCAAGCTGGTTCTCTAACACTTTGAGTTTAGTTGCGGTATCACTATCTACCCGTTCCGTCTTTACCAATTCGAGGGTGAACTTACCGCGCGGTCTATTGACTATCATTGACATATTTGTCTCCAGTTATTTGTTTGTTAGTTTCTTTTGTAGCGTAATTGCTACCGTCCAAGCGGGTTAAATCAATATCCGCTCGGAAGGAAGGAATTATCTCATATCGTGAGTCTTTACTTCTAATCCCATAAATTTCGCTAGCTTGTCTGCCCATTGCAATGAAAGAAAAATGCTATCGAAAGTGTTGAGATTGAAGGATTCTAGCTCTTTATCCACTAGATAAACAGTCGATGTTATATCCGAAGTGATTATCACCGATATATGCGATTGCTTTTTCATATTATTTTTTCAGTTTTTAAGACAGTGCAATGCAACTACCATACCAATCTCTCTAACCCCTTGCTACTCAACGCTATTGTGTTCACCCTTCACTTAACACTTGTAAGCTTTTCCGACAAAGTTCATTCACTTTTCACCTAACTAGTTGCCTATACGCGATTTAGCCATTTGTCGGTTTTCTTTACACTTTTCCACTTTTCCACGCCTTTCCACTTTGCTGCATAAATCATGCCAACTTTCTTCCACTATTAACCTCTCTTTAACTATTACCCTTCACTTTTCACCTACTACTTTGCTACACCCTTGCAATCCAGCTTGTTAAAAGATTGCTCGGACGTATGTGTGTATCTTTGTATTGTCTATATATTGTTTTTGGTCAAAAAGAGCCAAATGCAATACTTTGTGATTCGTGCACGCCAAGGCTAGAAAGAGGCTAGCTGGATTGTCAGTGTATAGCCTAGCTAGCCGGTGATCCACTCGCCAGTCAACCTAGGTGCCCACTAGGTGAGCGCAAACTGGCCTAGGCGCGGCTTTGATTTCCCAAAGGTCATTTGACACCCGCCAAGGTCTATAGTGCCCTATATCGCATCCGAGGGTCAATTATCTATTCCCCTGTCTCACAAAGTAACATTTGAGATCAATCTGCTATCAATAGCAAATTCACCTAAAAACTAACACTTAGTCTCACCTAAGATTTTTGTATTGTCGGATTATCATCTATTACCAGCAAATTTGTCTAACTAATACTAGCAAATCTAACCCCTTAACTACCAACTACTTACATACTAGGGTGTAATTGAACTGAGGAATTAGTATCAAGAATCATCAAGAACTAATACTTAATTCACTTGAATGACCCCGAAATGAGATCGCGATTTCAACTATCACCTCCATATAAAATCACCAAAATTAAATTCAAGTACGTGCTGTAGGGGATAGTGGTAGTTGGGTGAAGGGGTAGTAGTAAAAAGGGTTGGCATGGAAATTGCTTCTTATAGAGGAATGGATAAGGAGGATAATATGAAGAAATTGGAATTAATGTTAGCTAGTTACCCGAAAGAGGTGAGGGAGAGGATAATGGAAAGTAAGTTTGTGAAACTTTGTTTGAAAAAGGAGAAAGAGGATGAATAGCACTAATTTGCAGATACAAGCACTGAGTAAACAAGGTTACACCGCGGAACAGATAAGTATGGGTCTAACGCTTAATTTAGACGCGGTTAAGGTAGTGTTGGCCGGAATCGAGGGTGGTAAGAAAGAAGCGAAGACACTAGAGGAAAGGTTTGGTGATGTGGAGGAACTAGCTGTTGATTGTTTGAAGGATATAGTGCTGAGCGGGCAAAATGAATCAGCAAAAGTCATGGCTAGTAAGCTGCTCCTGGAAATGAAGGAGAGTATTAATAACAAGATGGGTTTTGACTATGACAAAGTAGCAGAAAGACTAGAGAAAAGCAGGAAGGTGAGTGAAGTAGAAGAAGAGAGTAATGTAGTAGCAATGGAAGGATAAAATAGATATGAAAAACAAAGTAACAATAGCATTAGTAAGTGGTTTAGTGTTTGCTGGTTGTGCATCATATAGGAGCACCCAGGTGGATAATGGAACAAATAGAACCACGGTGGTAGTGATTAAAACACTTTTTGATGGAAAGAGTGAATTATCAAAATTAAATCTAACCACTACGGATAAATCTCAACGATTGGGTTTGGGGAGTATTAATCAGGAAACAACCAGTAGTAACTTGGTTAATATTATTGGTGCAGTAGCGGAAGGAGTAAGTAAAGGACTTAAGCCGTGAATAGGAGAGATTTTCTTGATTCAGTGTTAAAAGCGGGTATAGGAAGTGCGTTTCTACCCGCGGCGCTAACCTACGCCCGAAAATGGAGAAAAACGGGTGAACTTTACACTATTAACCCTGAATGGGTAGATGCACCTTTAGAAGTGCAGTTTATGTGGCATTTGAATATGATTGGAATAATGGATCAAAACTATAAACCAACACCAGTTTTAGTTAGCCGTAGCTCAAAACAGATATTAAGCCATATAAACAAAGAAGACAAAATTCTTACCCATAGTGAGTATCCCATTCGCTTAAGCTCTGATTTAGTCTACATTCCACCTCATGCCAGTTAAGACCAAAAAATTCCTACCTTTTAGTAGTCCACTAGATCTCTTATCATTCTATGATGAGGATATACTAGAAGGCAGGATTAAACTATATCCTTGGCAAAAGGAGATTAGTAAGGAAATAGCCCTTATACCACAATCCGGGGTAGAAACTGAAATAGATGTGGTAACGAATAATGGTTCGGGTAAAACTAAAATGGTTCTATCCCCAGCAGCAGTGTATAATACCTGCCAGTATGATACCTCTGAAACAGTCATTACTTCTGCTTCTGGTGTTCAAGCGGATAAGCAAACATCCCGGTTTGTTAAAGACTTAGCAGGAAAGATGAATAACTACCACAAAGATGACCTGTGGGTTATTCAGGATCGAAAATTAGTATTCAAACCTACAGATGGTATTATAGATATCTTCGCTACTGATGATCCACTAAAAGCTGAAGGTTGGCACCCAAGAGGTTTTGATACTGCTTTTACTAAACTAGTCGATGAAGCTAAAGCAGTAGAAGATGGTATTTTTGAAGCACTAGACCGCTGTAGTGGAAGCCAGTGGTATATCCGAGCAAGTAGTCCTCGGATAGGAACGAATGGTTACTTTTATCGAAAAGTAGTAAGTGGGCTTACAAAGTTATTCAAGATAACCGCGTATCAGTGTCCACATTTGAGTGAGAGTTATATCAATAACATTATCGCCACTTACGGACTTCACTCACCAATCACTAGATCTATTATTTTCGCTGAATTCACTTCAGTAGATCAATCAGTAGTAATGCAGTATGATAAGCTGCTGGAGTTGATTAAAACCCGAATCCTACCTTGCACCAAAAATCAACCTAAACGAGTTGGATGCGACATGGCAGCAGGCGGGGATGAGAATGTCATTACTTATTTTGAAGGTAACATCCAGCGCGATCTTCGCCCCTTTCGTGAGAAAGATACTGTTCGCACAAAAGAGCTAATAGTTCAGTTTCTAACTCTTTGGGGTATTCCAAAAGATAGTGAATATCTCTTTTTCGATGATGGTCATGTGGGCCATGCAATCATAGATATGCTTTGGAGAGAAAACTGGAATATAAAAAGAGTAATAAATCAATCAGCAGCAGTTCGTTTGCCCAATATGTATGCAAACAGAGGTGCTGAACTCTATTCTAGTTTTGCAAATTTTGTAAATAACTTTGAAATCCAGTTAATCAATGACCCTATTTTGCTATCCCAACTGGGTAATCGCTACTACTCACAATCGGGGATAGGAAGTAAGATCAAACTAGAATCTAAAATCGAAGCTCGTGCTAAAGGTCATCCCTCACCCGATCGTGGTGATGCAACAGTATTGTCTCTTTCTGATATTCAATCACCACATTTCATGCCTGGTGAAAAGCAAAGCGAAGCGCCCCAATCTAAAGGTGCGGTAACGCAACAAGAATTAATAGAATTGATGGACAATCTGCGTTATGCAAACCTGTTCAAAGAACATACGCAACCAGTGCAGGGGAATGTGATTAATAATCTTGCAGCATTAGTAGGTAAAGAGCTGGATGAGAATGAATCAACAAGAGACGAGGTGTATAGCGAATGGAAAGCAATATTAAATCAACTAAGGAACTAAACTGGTGGGATAGAGATTGGTTTCAAGTTTGGTTAAAACTAGCGAAAAAAGTATGATGATAACGATTTATAAAAAAGTGAAACCAGTAACAGTAGTAAACACAGAAGAAAAGGAAAAATCAAATGCCACCCCAAATGACAAACGAAACAATGATGGACAAAGCACCAGTAGAAAACGAAACAAGCGAAACAAGTGAAGGTGAATCACAGGATATGGAACATGTGCAGGCATTTGTTGATGGCTGTGATGCAGATGAGCTTGAATATCTAAAACAAGCGATTGAAGCAAGAGAAAGTGATCTGGAAAATGAAAGTGGAGAATCTGGTGATAGTGAGAAAACGGGTGGAACTAAACCACCAATGAAGGAGAAAACATATGATATGAACAATCTTGACAAGGAGTTTTAATGAAAGAGAAAAGTGTTTTGCATCCGGGAAGTGTATTTAGTTTCATCCTTGACTTAGGATGGTTTCTTCTATGTGCTCTTGGATGTTTGATCATACTTCCAATATCGTTGTTTATAGATAAATTCTACGATCCCAGAAATTGTCCCTGATAAAACTTATGCACCTAAATGTTCAAATTGGTCTAGTTTTAATAGCAATGACATTTGCTATTATCGCAATCATCAAACCTACATGGCCTTTGTTGGCTGTGGCACTGTTGTTGGTAACAATTGCATTGTTAGTTAGCTGGTATCCAAAGTAAACTCTTATGCCAAACCCACCAGATGAGAAGTGGCTCCCGTTTTTGAAGTTACTTTTTGGCATTATGCTGCTAGTGATGCTTAGCACTCTTGCGGCTATAATTGCAATAGGACACGTGCACCAAGATACATCTTTTGGTCTGACATATATTCTTGGTGCTCTATCTACTCTCAGTGGTGGGTTTGCTCAGTGGGCTTTTTCACAACAACCAAATCAAGTAAAGGGTTAATTTATGCCAAAACAATACGAAGCAATAAGAAACTCAGTTTATGCCCAGAATCTTAAAAAGGGTATGAAACCAAAACAAGCTTATGATGAAGCTCAACGTGTAGGAGCAGCGACGTATAATAAAACTCACAAGACCAATCCAGTAACAAGAGGAAGTAAGTAGTATGCCTGAATACATTCAAGAATCAAATATTGGTGGCACCCGAAATTCAGCTAGCGTCGCGTTTCCTACTGAGCCGCTAAGTGCTGACTTCACTGAATTCTCTTGCCGAGTTAAGCAGTTGATTAATGCCTGGGATACAGAAACAAAAAACACTGAATACCGTAGGCGAGCCAGAAACTTGAGTGTAAATGTTCAGGATTTAAGAACAAAAGGGACACTTAAACCTGATGAGTCAGTGATACCGGTAAGGTTGATTGATAGAAATATCAAACGTGAACAACCAGCGAGAATTGCTTTTCTTAAACAGTCACCGAGATTGGCAATATTCAAGAATCCCCTAGATCCGACTAGCAACAATCAGGTTATAGAAAGTGAATTCACTAGAGTTAACCAATATCCAGGGTGGGAGTTGCCTTTCTTCAAATGTGATGATGGTGCAGCTACACATGGTTGGGATGCGCTGGAATTAGAACTGGATTATTCTCTGCCAGGTGGATTTAAGTTCGATCATGTAGGCCATGATAATTTAATCTTCGCACTAGATACAACCCGTTTTCAAGCTAATGATATAGTTATTAGAAATATTCCAGTAACTATCACTCAGCTCAAGATTTTTGTAGAAAAATATGGGTTTGACAAAACTCAAGTGGAGAAAGTGATTACTGGTGTAGAGAAAACTAGGGAAACACTTAATAATGTTGGTGAAGAAGTCCCTCAAACTGATAGCCAGAGAAGTATCTATAAAGTCTTTAATCGAGAGAATGGATATATCATGGTTTCTTGGTATGCGAAAGAGGCTGATACTTGGATGTTAGCCCCGAAACCGCTGTTTCTCGGTGTTAAGCATGAAGAAGAGGTTCCACCTACACCAGAAGAAGCTGCAATGGCGTTACTCCAGGGAGTAGAACTTACACCTACAACTGTATCTGTAGATGATTACGAAAAGGATTTTCCATTCATCATTCAGGTATATGAAGAAACAGAACAAAGAAGAATCAAAGATCACAAAGGACGGGTATTTAAGGATGAATACAAACAAGAAGCAATGTTTGCAATCTGGAGTAGTTATATCAATGCCTGTGTTCGTGCTACGAATATCATGGCATCACCGAAAAATCCGATGGGTGGCGGTGCTCCGAAACAAAACGGCAATTTTAAGATAGAACATGGTAAGCTATGGACTGAACCAATGGATTTTTGGAATCTACCATATCCAGAGGCGCAGATGCTAGATGCGGCCCAGAAGTTAGATGTACAGAATACAGAGGAGACGAATCAGGTTAATTATTCTGTACAAAACCGGCAAGATAGTAGAAAAACTGCGGAGGAAATTAGAAGCGCTAATCAACAGCAATCATTGATTAATGGTGTTAATGTTACTATGTATTCAGTATTCATTCGTGAATGCTGTATTCGTAGCTGGAGATTAGTGCAAAGTTTTGCTCAGCAAGGAAAGATTACTTTTTGCTCAATTTCAACACCAGGTGAACCAGGACTAGATGGAAGTTCGGGCGAACCTCAGGTGCAGAATAATCTACCCGAGATTAATAAACCCTGGGAAATCTTTGCAGCAGGAGATGCAGATGTAGTTCAACGAGCAGAGAAGAGTAGTAGGCAATTAGCTATGTGGCCTATGATTGCAGGCACACCATTAGCAATGACGTTTTTGATAGATATTCTTAAAAACTCTTTTCCTGAAGATGCACCTAGATATGAGCAAGAGCTGCGAGCGTATCAACAGCAACAGCAGCAGTTGACATTAATGCGTAACTTGCAGGCAGCGGAAATAGGTGCAAGAAATGGAAATAAACTTGGCCAGATGGTATCTGGTCAGCAGCCACAACAAGAACAACAAACAGAAACAGCGAGTAATGTATGATAGTATTAAAAGTAAATCATAAGTATGAGTTAGCTAACTTTGAAAATAAAACAGCCAAGGGTCAAATACTGCAGTTTATAGAAAAAGAACCAGATAAACATGACTCTACAAAGTTAGTTACTGTGAATGATGGAACAACTAACGAGGAAGTTTTGGCCGTGTTAATTGATAGGCTTACTGGTCTTCAAGCTAAATTTCCATGTAAAGAAAATGCAGTAGCTATTACACATATAGAAACTGCTTTGTTATGGTTGAATCATCGAACAGCTAATAGGCTAGCGCGTAGTGTTGAAGGTAAACATATTAAATAATATGATCGACTACCATGAACTGCTAAAAACAGCAGATGAGTTAAAGGAAGAATTAGCCAAGCAAGAACAAACATCAGTAGAAACAGTGGTAGTTAAAACTGCTTGGTTAAAGACGCATGAAACACAGGTTTTAATTGCGCAGTTAACTGGTGCATTTGATGGTGTGTTGGATCATATTCTAAATACGCACATTCAAATGGACGAAGTAGAAGTAAAAACCAAACTCAGTTATTTGTTTCATATAAGAGAAACACTAAACCTCATTAAAAAGTAACAACATATGGCAGAAGATCTAATGACACCGGCGGTGATTGATAACTCTAATGTAGATGCAGGGTTATCATCAGGTAATGTAGAAAAAACAGCGGTATTGGATTCGCCCGCAGCTGAACCAAACACTGATACAGATGATGGTCCAGAATTATCTATTGATGATTCCGCGGAAGCAACTGAAGAAAAGCTTCTTAAGTTAGATAAACCACAAAAGAAAGATGCAAAACAACCAGTTCAAGCAAAGCAACCACTTGCTAAACCATCAGTTAAACCCACAGCCGAAGAAGATAAAGATAAAGAAAAGAGCGACAAGAGTGCTGAGGAACAAGTGGACGACTCATTTGACTTAGGAGAAGAAGAAAAAGAGAAAGAAGAAGAAAAGAAACCAGAACCAGTCAAGTCAAAGAGAGATTATAGCGACGTAACAGAAGATCAAAAGGAAATACTTAAGCACATACCTAATTATTTATTGGGTAAAGTTAAGTCTTACCTTAAAGATAATGAGAAGCTTAAAGCAGATCATGAAAAATTGAAAGGTGATTTTGAAAAAGTAAAAACGGGGCAACTACCCGAAGTTTACTTTGATCACGAAAAGGCTTACTTACTCCACCCAGAGTATGATAAAGCTCAACAGCTAAACTCTCAACTTGATTTTGAGGAAGCTCACTATGAACAGCAACTAGCTGCGATTGAAAACGGTCAAGATTGGTGGGAGCTTGTTGGTTACAAAGACGGGCAACCGCAGTATAAAGAACACAAGGCTCTTGGAAATAACAAAATAGATATCGCTGGTAGAATCTTAGCTCATAAGAACCTTGCAATTTATACCAATAAGCGAAACGAGGTTCAGCAAAAGTTGGGCGAGATTACGAGTAGCTTCAAGCAACAGCATGAAGCTACTAAGCAGGCGTATACAATGATTGGCGATAAGTTTTTTAGCAAGATTAAAGATATCAAAGCCTTGCCTGAACAAGCACAAACTTATTACAATCAAGCGAAAGAATATTTGAATAAAACTCTTCCCGCTTTTAAGGATCATCCTTTGGTTGATTTCTTAGCAAAAAGTGCGCTGAGTAATATCTATAAAACAAGCGAGTTAAAGAAACTTCGCGCCGAGAATAAAACTCTTAAAGAAAAAGGAGTAGATCTGGTAAAAGCAGGACCAACTAGTAAAGACCTTAGCGGTGGCGCTACAGTAAAGAATGATAAAGTTTATGATATAAATAAACTAGACGCTGATTTTTAATAACAGTGAATCGTGCTTCTAGTTTTTAGACTTGGCACGATTCCTGCTCTTAAATCCCTGTCGGCACTTAGTAACTAGTTTTGGTCCAATGGTCCTACTAGTTACTAGATTCAACTTAGTTATACAGTAGCTATTGATTCATCGGTGCAAATTTAACTCTCGAGGTTATTTTTGTAACTTTCGAGTCTTGTTTTGAAACCTTGAAAATAGCTATTGTAATATGCCAGTTGCATACAATCTTCCCGCTCCAAATCAAGCTTGGACACAACAGGAAGTAGATCGGTATAATAAGTTGCCGTTCTATCTTGCACTTCAGCAAGCAAAATACTTCCCTAAGTGGCAAGTTTGGAATAAACTCCTAGAAACTACTCCGTGGCAGCCCAATATGGGTACTACCATGAAGGGTGTTATCTTGGAACCTAGTCCTATTCAACGGACATTCTTCTCGCCTAATCCTCTTACCAGTGCTGCTAAGAAGGATATTATCTCACAATACGAACGCACTAATAGTGCTGTTTTGTATCATCATAAGTTTGAATCACCGCAGTTTAACTTCCTGCCTAGTTATCAAGACTTCCGTCGGAAACAGATTCAAGCAGCTCAACAGGATATTAATAACCAGATTGTCTGTGCAGATGATTTCTTCGCAAGAGGTATTATTTTCCATGGATCACCATATATGTTTATCTCTGGCAAAGGCCGAGATTCAAATGGCGCGTTGGAACTGGTTTCTGCTCCTGTTGGTTTGCCTAATGATGATGCAACCTTAGCAGGTAAGACAACTAACTATATGCAGCAAATGGTTGCATTGGTTGGTAATAATCGCGGTAACTTGAGTTTCAAGACCATTAACAAAGCTTACCAGGTGTTGAGTAATGATATTGGCGCACCTGCGTTTGAGGGAATGCAAAATACACCGAAGGATAATGAAGTT
>Ga0247675_1000057_pt1 | contig 10397 bp, 18 predicted proteins | sample CNK16_metaG_FD_189930 | JGI IMG/M metagenome (GOLD analysis project Ga0247675, IMG submission 189930) | Soil microbial communities from Purdue University Martell Research Forest, Indiana, United States - CNK16 | ecosystem: Environmental > Terrestrial > Soil > Temperate forest > Bulk soil... | reverse complement strand
AGCGGGTTATTTGATCATCGGCGAGGGCGAATCAGATGGCTGGGTAGCGTGGCATCACGATCTTCCGTATCTCGGCATTCCCGGTGCCGATAACACCAAGGTAATCGCCCACGAACACCTCGATGGCATCGGCAGGATCTACGTCTGCCGTGAGCCAGATCAAGGGGGGGACACGCTGGTGCGCGGCGTTGCTGCTCGGCTGGCAGCAATCGGCTGGAAAGGCGAGTCGCTGGTGTTCACATGCGGCGACAGCAAGGACCTGTGCGACCTGCATCGCCTGGACTGCGACGGTTTCCACGCGGCGCTCGCAGCGCAGTTCGCAGACGCTAAACCGCTGGAAAGCGTTTCTGCCGAGCCTCCCGTAGTTGCGGCAGAAAGAAAGCTCACGTTTCACACAGCGCGGGAGATTAGCGCTCAGGTGCCTGCCGAGACGTGTTGGCGAGCGTACCCGTGGGTCGCGGATGGGGCGATTACCGAGATCGACGGCAAGATCAAGGCTGCTGGTAAGACGACGTGGCTCCTGGCGTTGTGCCGGGCGGTACTCGATGGCAAGCCATTCATGGGCTACGCCACCTTCCAGACGCCGATCGTTTTTCTGACGGAGCAGGCGCCGCGAACCTTTCGCGAGGCGCTTCGGCGCGCTGAGCTGCTTGAACGCGACGACTTCCACGTTCTGTACTGGCATGACGCGGCAGGTGTTGATTGGCCAGTCGTAGTTGCCGCCGCGGTGGAGCGTGCCAAGGAAGTCGGCGCCCGCATGTTGGCGGTCGATACGCTCGGTCAGTTCGCAGGCTTGAAGGGTGACGCCGAGAACAACGCTGGCGACGCACTGAAAGCCGTACAGCCGTTGCAGGAAGCGGCGGCACTACACAACATCGGCGTCGCCTTCACCCGCCACGAGCGGAAGGCAGGCGGTGAGGTTGGCGACAGCGGGCGGGGGAGTTCGGCGTTTGCAGGAGCTGTCGACATCGTTCTGTCGATTCGGCGCCCTGAGGGCAACAGCCGGCCGACGATGCGCGTGATTCACGCGCTTTCGCGTTTCGACGAGACGCCCGATTCGCTCGCAATCGAACTCACAGACGGCGGCTACGCCGCGCTGGGTAGCGAACAGGTAATGGCAGTCGAGGTTGCGAAAGACACGATTCTGGAGATTGCCCCTGCTTCCGACGTCGCAGCGAAGAAGCTCGAAGAGCTCATAGATGTGGCTGAGGGCGTAAAGCGAACGGCCGGACAAACCGCCGTCAAGGACCTGCTCGCGGGTGGATTGTTGCAGCGTGTTGGTTCGGGGAAGCGCGGCGACCCCTACCGATACTGGCGGCCAGACTCTGCCGAAACCGAAGAAAAGGTTTCTGCCGCGCTTAAGGATGTGGTTTCGGCAGAAAGAAAAAACGGGGTTGAGAACCACCCCGTACCGTTTGCCAGTCCTGACATGGACACCCTCGAAAAGGTTTCTGCCGCAACTCATCTCTTAAGCGCGGCAGAAACAAATGCCGCCACCTGCCAGGGGTGCGGCGAATCGCTCCCGCCAGGTCAAGAAGACATGTGTACTGGCTGCTGGGAAGGAGCTGTCGCGTGACCGCCCCACGGTTCTCCGCTTCAGCGGTGCGAACGCTTGAGGCCGCGGTGGGCCGCCCCGCGGACGTGCACAGCTGGGTAATCAGCGATGCATCCGCAGGCACAACAAAGGGGATCTATGCGTCGGAGGCGTTGGCCACGGACGCGTTCACCAGGCTTATGCAGCCCGGCCGCGTGTACGTGTTGACCGTTTTGCATCCGGACAAGTGTGGGTGCCCAGAGGTAGCCGCGTGAGCGCCCGCACGACTGGGCCGAGGGTTGTCTACTCCTTTGAGTACCGCGACACCCTGGTCCGCTTCGCTATCAGCGAGTACCGCGGCCGCGTCTACCTCGATATCCGCTCCTTCTGGCAGCCCTCGCCCGACAAGCCCTGGCAGCCGACGAAAGAGGGCTTCCGCCACAACATCGAGGTCCTGGACGACTGGAAAACTGGCCTGGCGGCGCTGGAGGCCGCCGTCGACGGCATCGACACGCGCTGCGTGCGGGATGACGCCGCGTGACCACCCAACGCGCGCGACCCCAGGGAGGCATGGTGGTGCACGGTGCTGAGAAGCCGGCCTGCACGGCTACTGCACGCTCAGGTCAGGCTTGTCGTGCATTCGCGCGGCCTGACCGTCCGTTCTGCCAGGTGCACGATCCGGAGCGGGCCGAGCACTTCAAGGCGGCATCTGCGAAGGGTGGCCAGATGAGAGCGATTCAGGGGCGTCGCCGCAAGCTCGACACGGCTCAGGAGTTGTTGAAGTTCACCTCGACCGTCATCCTGGACGTGCTCGAGGGCAGCATCAACCTGGATGTCGGGCGCGTGGTGCTGTACGGCGTCCAGGTGCAACGGGGCGTGCTCGAAACGGCCACGCTGGCCGATCGTATCGATGCCATCGAACAGCAGGTCGCGCTGCAGCCGCGCGCGGCCAGAGGAGGACGCTGGTGAGCCTCACCTCGCGCATTGCGCGTATGGAAGTGCTGGTCAGGGCGCCGCGGGAGCCGTCGCTGTATGGCGCTTACGGGAGTCGTGACGCCGTGCTGGCGGCGTGTCGCGAGGCGATGGCGCGAGGCGACGAAGCGTTCGCGTGGCCGCTGGGTGGTGGCATCTACGACAAAAGCATGCCGCCGCATCTGTGGCTGGTGGATGAGCTGGATGCCGAGGAGTTTCTCTCGGCCTGCGACCGCTACGACCGACTGTGGCCGCGCGAACGAATGACGGCCATCGATCCGGTTCAGAAGTTCTACCGACCGGGGCCATGGCCATCGGGTGAAGGAGATGACGATGAGTGACCTGACGGATCTCATCCACGCGGAGCATCTGGCCTACGTCGATCAGGTGAGCCGGCTCGACGACCTCGAGGTCACCGACGTGCGGTATCGGACGGCTCTCGTTTTGGAGAACCTGTGCCTGCTGGCGCGCGACCTCGAGCAACACACGAAGGAGCACGTATGAGCGAATCCCCATTCGATGCCATCGGCGGGTACTCCGACGAGGTGGCCACGCTAGATTCCGTGTGGCAGGCGAACAACGCGCAGCAGGCGATCGCCGAATCGCAGGACGCGGGTCTGCGGCCGCCACAGCTCGACTACGCCACGCCGGCGCATCACGGCGTCCACCCCGACCTGGTCGACGACGAGCCGATCCGTGGCGGGCACCAGGCCGATCTTGTCAAGCTGATGCAGGCCGAGACCGAGGCCGAAGTCGCGCGCGTGCAGGCCGAGGCGCGACCGGTCGATGCGCTCGACGACGTGCGGTCGCTGCTCGCCGAGGACCCGATGATCGCGCAGCCGTGGCACCCGCGCTACGAGGAGTTCGTGAGCGGCATGCAGGCCTACTACGCGACGTGCGACCCGCGCGTGGCAGAGCGCATCGCAGGCCGGGACTGGGGCACGACGTCCGCGTCCGAAGGTATCCGCCGCCTCGAGCAGGCCGCCGCGGAGGTCCGTCGTGAGCGGGGCATTTACCGCGGTACGCAGTGGGACCTCACCTCGATCCACAACGCCACGGGTGACCTGGGAGGCCGACGATGACCGAGCGTTGGACGAAGCAGACCCAGAAGCCGATCGGTCCGCAAGACGTGCACCAGACGATGAAGCAGGGGAAGGAGCCGTCTACTGCTGCTGGGACCTGGCAGCGTAAGCCGGTGCCCACGCAGCTGCCGAAGGCGCCGAAGTAATGGGCGGCATGGCTGGCGAGGCGACGGCGGGTGCCGCGTCGAAAGTGATGATGGCGCTCGCCGCGGGCGCCGGCGCCGCCGGTGTTGGGCTGGGAGCGCTGCAATACGCCGACCAACTCCAGGGTGGCTCAGGCAAGTTTGAGGGGATGCCCCAGATGATTCCGCCCACGTCGCCAGCCCCGACAGGCTTCCAATCGCCACCAGTTCGGTAGAGATCGAGGCCGCGCGGGCCAGGCTGGTGGGGGCCGAGGTCCGCGTGTGGAACGGCCTGGACGCCGCGGCGGTGTCTGAGTATCTGCTGGCGCTGCGCCAGGTCGTGGGCTACCTGCACCATCAGCCGCCGCGACGCTGGCCACTGGCTGACGTGACCAAGCGTCAGGTCGGTCCCTACGTCATCGACCGTGAACTTGGCGTGGGCACCGGCGGCCAGGCAGCGGCGGCGCATCATCAGGACACGGGCGCTCGCGTGTGTGTCAAGATTTCTTCCGGCGCGGAAGGATTCGTCGGCACCTGGCTCGAGGGGCAGTGGCCAGCGCAATGTTTAGCGATCTACGCACACGGCACGTATCCCGAAGCGGGCGAAACCTGGTACTGGGTGGCGCGCGAGCTGGCCGACGAGACGCTGCACGAGTACCTCGCGCGGCGCACTGAGAAGCTAGACGTAGCGGAAGCGCTCGCGATTTTCGAGACGGCGTGCAACGGTGTGGCGGCGCTGCACGCCGGGCATGTGTACCGCTGGAGTGCGCACCCGCGGAACCTCTTTCGGGTAGATGCGCAGTGGAAGCTGGGCGACATGTCGCGTTCGATCATCGCCACCTCAGCCGACGATCCGCGGTTCGTGCAGTTGTGTCGGCTGGAGGATTGTTCGACCGAAGAGCGCTGCGAGGCGCTGGAAGGGCTGCGCAGCGGGCCGTGGTACGCGCACGCCACGCTGGGCCTGGTGGCGCGCGACCCCGAACGCGAGCGTCGCATGCGACTCGATGACTGCAGCATGCTCGGCGGGTTGCTGTGCGATGTGCTGGGCCGCGACAAGTGGGAGATGTTCGACCGAGCGCTACACGCCGAACCGATCTGCTCAGGCCGGTACGTGCTGACGGGCAACCATAAGGTTGATCGACGCTTGTCGCGGATCGTGAATCGGTGCTGGTTGGGCGATGCGGGCGGGGTGCTGTCGGTGGCGGCGGGCCAGTCGTGGACGAGTGGCTACAGTGACGCGTTGCAGCTGCTGGCGGACGTCAGAGACGCGATAACGGGCTTGTTAGAGCTCGATCTCAAGGCATGACGGAATCGAAACCGTTGGTAACTGTCGTCGGCGGCGACCTGTTGCCATTGATCTCGGTCGTCACGCCCACCCGCGGCCGGCCGCAGTTTCTGCCTCAGGCGTACCGCATCTTTGCTCGGCAGACCTACCCCGAACGTGAGCTCGTGCTGGTCGCCGACGAGGACGATCGGCCGACGCTGGCGTCACTCGAGCAGCTGCAAGCCCAGGACGCCCGCGTGCGGACGGTGGTCGTGCCCGCGCGCACCCCGACCGGCGCCAAACGCAACGCGGGCATTCTGGCGGCGCGAGGCGACTACATCGTGAACGGCGACGACGATGACTGGTTCGGCCGGCGGCACCTGGAGTACAGCGTTATGCCGCTGCTCAAGGGCCAGGCCCACGCCACGATGCTGATCTTGCGGCACCTGTTGTTCGTCGACACGAGCCCCCTCATCGCATGGGAGTTCCAACCCGATCCGCAAGAACGCGTCATCATCTACGGCTGCACCCTGGCCTTTTGCAGGGATGTCTGGGAACAGGTGGGCGGCTATCCCGACCTGATCCAGGACGACGACATCCAGTTCGGAAGGAGCCTGCGGCGGGGTGGCTTTCAGCAGACATGGATCGACCGCCGCGACACGTTCGTGCACGTCCGTCACCACGCCAACGTCACCGGCCGTGTGCTTGCCGTCGACCCGCCTGAGCTCGGCTTCAACCGCATCCCGCTGCGGAACCTGCCGTTGGAGCCAGAGGATTGGGACTTCTATCAGTCCCTACGCGCTGGAGCGGCGCAGCCTGGCCAGCTCAGCCTGCAGCGCCGCGATCTGCCCTTCGAGCGCCTCGTACGGGTCTGGCGCGGGCGCCGGTAGCGGCCGGCGGCTCCAGGCCGTGGCGATCGGTTCCGCGGCCACGACACGCGGCGCCGGCTTGGGCGCCGAAAGCGTCTCGACCAGGGACGACAACCCGGCACGCTGCGCGATTGTCGTGCTGGCAAAGTGGACGTAGTCGGCCAGGACCTCGCGAGACACGTGCCCGACGATGCGCCGCAACCCGAGCTCGTCGCCGGGGTTGGCCGTCAGGTAATGGGTGCAGAACGAGTGGCGCGCGCGGTGCGGGATCGCGTTCGCCACGCCGGCCAGCGTCCCAATACGTTTGAAGATGTCGCTGCCGGCCGCGGCGCCGATACTGAAGCCGCGGCGGTCGACGAACACGTAGTCTGATTGCGACTCGGGGCGATGCTTCAACCAGGTCCGCAGCGCGCGCAGCGTGCGCCCACCGTCGCGTTTTGTCGGGTCGCCGATCGGCACCAGCCGTTCCCGGCGTCCCTTGCCCTCGAGGCCGACGACCAGGTGGCGTTCGTCCAGGCGCAGCTTGTCCAGGGTGAGCGTGACGGCCTCGCCGATGCGAATACCGGTGTCGAAGAGCAGCAACAACAGGGCTTCGTCGCGCACGGGGAAATGCGTCTGCTGGCTGGCGGCCCACAACGCCATGATCTCCTGGGGTGTGAACGGCTCGCGCAGTCGCTTGGCCACCTTTGGGCGTTTGACGCGGGCGATCGGCGACTCTTCGAAGACGCCCTCGCGCTCGAGGAACGCCGCCCAGGTCTTGAGCGTGGCGACAAACATCTGCACGGCGCACTGGCCATCGCGGGCGCCGGTTGCGCGGTCGGCGCGAAACCAGTCCGTCGCGTTGCGCACATTCAGCGGGTTGAGCGCGTCCAGCGTCGGCGGGATGCGGCGCGCATTGAGGTAGTCCAGGAACGCGCGCTGGTACGTCATGTAGAGCTTCTGGGTGGCGACTGAGCGGCCGTCAGCGCCGAGGGCCAGTTGGTGATACGCGCACGCGTCGAGAAGGTCCATATCTAACGGCTCCATTCCGCGTCGAGGGGGCGACTTATCAGGAACGCCATCTCGTCGCCGGGCGGCAACCCGTCGTCGTCGAGCGTCTCTTGGTAAATCTGCCCCCACAACTCGCGTTGGCCGTACTCGAGGCAAAGCCGCCCCGCGATGCGCAGGACGCGGTCCTCGCAGTCCGCGAGCTGCTCACCGTAGAGCGCGACCAGGCGGTTGACCGATTCGTCTGAGTCGGTCGTCGCCTTCAGTCGCCTGGTCAGGTCGCATATCTCGGTCAGACGGGCGTACTGCGAATCATCCTCTGGCGTCCTTGACATGATCACGGTGTCCCCTCGGGCTTGGCCCACAATCGCCCGGTGAGCACGGGGTAGAGCGCGGCCGTCGATGCGTACTTGACGGACCGTTTGCCCAGCCGATGCGTGATCCGCTGGCAATCTGGCATGTAGTCGAGCAGCGTCTTGCCTGGTTGGGTTTCGAGCGGCTCAAGGATGTGCGCGCTGCAGTAGCGTTCTGCGTCGGTGTAGTCCCACTCGAAGAGCACTTCCCAAGGGCTCTCGCAGGCGTCACACGTATCGTCGTTCACTCACCCGCTCCTGGGGCATTTCGACGCCGGATCGCCTGGCGGGCCTGCCAGGTACCGCACATTCGATGTCGATGTCTCACGCGGCAGGATCCTCACCGGTCGGATCGAGACCGAAGCTGCTGCACGTGAACGACCCGTCGGGCCAATCGAAGACGAGCACCATGACCTCCGACGGGTCATAAGCGTCCAGTCGTTCCCACATCTCAACGGCGGTCTCGGCAATCGTCTGGCGCAGGCGGCTGATGCTGGCGTAACCGATCTTCTGGTGGCCTGGATGCGGCGTATCGACCTGGATCCGGACCGCGCCACGGCCGAACTCGAAGTAGCCGAGACTCGCGCAATCGGCGAGCTCCCCGCCGTGCTCTTCGACGAATGAGTCGATACAGGCTGTCCTGTCATCGGCGGTCATCTGTGAATCCTTCGGTGTCAAGGTGTTCCTTCCTTGTGTTCGGGCTGCTCGACCCAAGCCAACCAGCGATGGGCGACGCAGAGCACGTCAGCCGACTTCATGTCAGGGCGGCTGGCGCCGAACTCAGCCGCCGCCTTCAAGACGGCCAGGCGCCGAATCTCTTGTCGTTCAGACGGCGATCGACCACCACCACCGCGGCGCTGGTGCTGCGGGTGGACGTGTGGCGTGCCGTCAGGGTTGAAGCGGAGCCACTTGTCATTCTCCTCGTCCTTGCGGAACACAATCGGCTGCTGACAGCCGTTGCAGAGCGGCACCGTGGCGGTCATGGCCATCAGAACTCTTCCTTGAGCACGGCTCGGCGGGTTGGCGGGTCGTCGTCAAAGATCTGGCTGTAGCGCGTGGCCAGCGCCTCAGTCGCTTGCTTCGGCACCAGGTTGAGGTGACGGCGCCGGCCGCCCTTGGTGCGGTCCTGGGTGGCCTCAATGAGCTCGTGGTGCAGCTTCACGGCTCGGATGTGCTTACACAGCCCGTGTTCGCCGCTCATGCCCACGCGGAACTCGGACAAGCCGTTGCGCGCAAAGTCCTCGCAGGTGCAGCTGGTCAGGTCCACGAAGTACAGGTGCGATGGGTCGCGCTGCGAGGGGATGCCAAAGACCTGGCGGCCGTCGCGCGTGGTGACCTTCGCCCATTGGCCGGCCTCGGCCGCAATCTCGATGGCTTTGATTGAGCGCGGATCGTCGGCGCTGATGGTGATTGACATTCGGGGTTCCCTCCCGCGTCAGATGTGGGCGGGAGCTAGCCGCCTAGATGTATAGTAAGTCACTATGCAGTCAATAGTCAAGCACAGACAGAGCGCGGTGAAGTCGACGTTTGAGCACGCAGCGCCGGTAGCATCTTCTCCGGTGGAGCGACTGCCGTACCTGCGCGCATGGCGCGAGCGGCAGAGCTTTGGTCTACGCGAACTCGCGCGCGAGGCCGGCCTGAATCAGGCGACGCTCTACAACCTGGAGGTGCTGGAGCGGCCGGCTCAGCCGAAGACCGTGAGGGCCTTGGCTCGAGCGCTGGGCATCACCGTGCAGCAGATTCGTCGCGCGCCGCCGACCGATGAAATGGGGCCGCTGCCCTAGCTCGGCACGGCCCCGCGGCACAAGGGGAGGAACCCCCTCAGTGCACGTTTACTCTACCAGCGCCGGTTGGCTTGATCGGCTCCGGCGTGCCGGGTCCCGTAGTGCTTGCGTGCCTCGTCTGCGACGAATTCGCCCAGTGCGTTCGCGTTCCCGGTCCACAAGGGCTTGGCGGCGGCGCCACAGTCCAGGCACGTGATCGTAGACACTTGGCCTGCCTCGTCAATACCCCAGTTCCCAGGCACGTTCAGCTCTCGCCATCGTTCTTCAGCGCTGCCCATCACATCCTCCACTCAACGTGGTACCTGAACGCATTTATACTCGCTGCTCACTCTTGCAAGCACAGCGTTGACAGGCCCGTACCGCAGACGTATCATGTCGAGTGCGTAGCCACTCTGACGGCCTGATCGAGTTCAACTCGACACGGTACCTGTGAGTGGCCGCTAAGCACAGCGTCACTCGACGCGATACCTGAACGGAGTTGGAGATGCCAGTCGCAACCCGCCCGAAGCCGCAAGCCGTCGCCGTCACCGTCCAGGGTGGCGACATCGGCATGTTGTCGAAGTCTTTCCGCCGCAGCCTTGAAGCAGCGAACCGCTCACCCGCGACCGTGCGGATCTACACCATCGGCGTGGCCCAGCTCGCCGACTTCCTAGCCGCGAACGGCATGCCGCTGGTGGTCGCCAACATCAGCCGCGAGCACGTCGAGGAGTGGCTGTCGGACGTGCTGTCGCGACGGTCGCCGGGTACGGCGCAGACACGCTGGAAGGGCGCCAAGGCGTTCTTTGACTGGCTCGTCGAGGACGGCGAGCTCAAGGCGTCACCAATGGCGCGCATCAAGCAGCCCCAGGTTCCCGAGGCGCCGCCGCCGATGCTGTCGGATGATGAGTTGCGCAAGCTGCTGAAGGCATGCGAGGGCTCAGGCTTCGAGGAGCGTCGCGACCTGGCGCTGTTGCGGCTGTTGATGGACACCGGTCTGCGCCGCAGCGAGGCGGCGTACCTCACCGTCTCCGACGTCGACCTCGATAACAAACTGGTCCAGGTCGTTGGGAAGTTCTCGCGGCCGCGCGTGGTGCCCTTCGGCCGCAAGACCGCCGCGGCACTCGATCGGTACCTGCGTGAGCGATCACGGCATCGGCACGCCGACACTGACGCTATGTGGGTTGGCCGCCAGGGTCCGCTCGCCGATAGCGCGGTCGATCTGATGATCCGTCGCCGAGCGCGCCAGGCTGGATTACCGAGCACGCACGCTCACCTGTTCCGCCACGGCTTCGCGCACTCGTGGCTCGCGCAAGGCGGCCAGGAGCAGGATCTGATGATGCTGGCGGGCTGGAAGTCCAGGACGATGCTGGGGCGCTACGGCGCCTCGGCGGCTGCCGAGAGGGCGCGAGAGGCGTATCGCCGTCTGTCACCAGGGGACCGGCTGACAGACG
>Ga0247675_1000055_pt1 | contig 10441 bp, 6 predicted proteins | sample CNK16_metaG_FD_189930 | JGI IMG/M metagenome (GOLD analysis project Ga0247675, IMG submission 189930) | Soil microbial communities from Purdue University Martell Research Forest, Indiana, United States - CNK16 | ecosystem: Environmental > Terrestrial > Soil > Temperate forest > Bulk soil | place... | reverse complement strand
CGGCGTGGCGACGCGGGAAGACGCCGTCGTAGAGACCGACCCCAGAGCGATCTGGCAGCGCTTCGCCGAACGCTACCACCTCTTCCTGGCGACCCCGACCGGGGCATGGCTCGATCACGAGCTGTACGCGGTGTTCGGGGTGCGCGAGCGGCTCGATGGCGACACCGCGGGGCGAGTGTACGACGTCATCGCGGAACAGCTCGCGGCTCCGGAGTTCCTGCCGCGGGCGCTGTTCGACCGCTTCGGCATCGAAGTGCTGGCGACGACCGACAAGGCAGGCGACGGACTCGAGCACCACCGCGCCATTCGGCAGTCGGGCTGGAAGGGCCGGGTCATCCCGACGTTCCGTCCCGATGCGGTGTTCCAGATCGCCGCTCCGGGATGGCGAGCGGAGCTCGACGCCTTCGCGCGCGCGTGCAGCGGCTCGCTCGGTACCTGCGAAGAGTTCATCCACGCTCTCGAGCAGCGACGGATGTTCTTCCAGGAGCTCGGGGCTCGAGCGACCGACCACGGCGTGCTCGAGCCGTTTACGGAGCAGCTCACGCCCGATGAAGCAGAGCGCCTGTTCCAACGGGCCAGAAACGGAACGGCAACGGCCGTGGACCAGCGGCGCTTCGAGGGGCATCTGTTGATGGAGATGGCGCGCCTGTCCATCGCAGACGGCCTGGTCATGCAGCTGCACGCCGGCGCGCTGCGGGACCACAACCGCGTGCTGTTCGACCGGTTCGGTCCCGACAAGGGCGGCGACATCCCGATCGCGACCGAGTTCACGCACAACTTGCGGCCCCTGCTGAACGCCTACGGCAACGATCCCCGGTTCACCCTCGTGCTCTTTACCCTGGACGAGTCCACCTACAGCCGCGAGCTGGCTCCGCTCGCCGGTCACTATCCGGCCGTCCGGCTCGGGGCGCCGTGGTGGTTTCACGACTCGTTGCACGGCATGATGCGGTTCCGGGAGCGAACCACGGAGACGGCCGGGATCCACAAGACGGCGGGCTTTACCGACGACACGCGCGCGTTTTGCTCGATTCCGGCGCGGCACGACCTGGCGCGCCGCATGGACGCGAACTTCCTCGCGGGTCTCGTCGCACGGCATGTGATCGGGATGGACGACGCGCGCCGCATGGCGCGGGCGCTGGCCTACGATCTGGCCAAAGAGACCTACAAGCTAGCGGCCGGCACTGCGTCGTAATTCCGCAGTCACGGCGTCGAAAAACGCCCAATCGTCGATCGCGTCTGCTCCCACCGGAAGCGCCCGGGCGCTCCACACCACGATGACGACTTGGGCCGCGGGATTCACGTACAGGAACTGACCGTAGATGCCCTCGCCGGCGAACGCGCCATCTTTGCGCGCGGCAGCTGTTGGTGCGGTCCACCACAAGTATCCGTAGTCGAGCGCCGAGCCGTTCCGCAGCGTCTTCGGCGTCGTCGCCTCTTGGACCCAACCGCTGGGAAGTATCGAGTCACCCGCGGCGACTCCGCCGGCCAGCATGAACAGACCGAAGCGACCATAATCCTCGAGCGTCGCACTGATGCCGCTGCCGCCGATTTCGGCGCCATCGCGGGAGTCGAGCCACCAGTTCGCGTCCGCCTCCATCCCGAAGCGGCCCCAGATCCGCTCGCCCAGGTACGTCGCCAGCGGCATCCCGACGGCGCTACGCAGCACGAGGCCGGCGACCTGCGTCTCGCCGGTGTTGTAGTTGTTCACGCTGCCCGGCGCGGCCGCGCGGGGAAGGCTGCGCATCACGGCGAGCGCGGATCCGGGGACCTGGGAAATCTGCGCCTCGAGCAGCCGGCGCCGGTCCGAAGAGGGATCGGTGTACGTCTCGTTCCAGCGCACCCCCGATGCCATCATGAGGACATCGCGAATCGTCACCCCATCGTAGGCGCTGCCGGCGAGGGCGGGGACGTAGTGCGTGACCGAGTCGGAGAGGCTCGCGATCGACCCCTGCTTCAGCGCCGCGCCGATCAACGTCGCGGTGATCGACTTGGCGATCGACATCGACATCCACCGGGTGTGGGGGCCGTTGCCGAAGCGATAGTGCTCGAGCGCGATGCGACCGTGATCCAGCACGAGCAGTGCGGCGACGCGGTTCAGCTCGAGGTAATCCTGCAGGTCATGTGCTGCCCCCCGGTCGGTGAACCGCACGTCCATGAGTGGCTCGGCTGCGGCTGGCAGGGGCAGTGGGTTCGGCGAGCGGGGAATCCGCCGCGTCGGGAACAGCCGGTCGATGTTGCGAAACGTGTGGACGGCCAGCTCGGGGCTGAGCGCGGCGTCGTAGATCTGCCGCACCGTCCCGATCGGCTCCGCGGCGTGCGGGTAGGAATCGCTTGCGGCCGAGGCCGGTCCCTGTTGCGCGATCAACCGGGTCGAGGCGATCAGCAGGAGCAGGCTAGTGGCCAACCGCTCTGAGCCGATCTTTCGCCTCTACGTTCGTGGTATCGCGGCGGATCGCTTCGCGGAATGCTGCCGCAGCGCCAGTCGAGTCGCCGCGCATCAGGAGAATGTTGCCGCGGAACACGTACATTGCCGACGACCCCGGGAATATTTCCTCATTGAGACGCAGCATCGCGAAGGCTTCATCGAACTTGCCGGCGCGGCCCAGCCGGAAAGCCGCGATGCTGAGCGACGGCTCTCCGAAATCGTACGCCGCCCGCCCGTAATAGCGCTCGCGCAAAGCGTGATACAGCCGAATCGCTGAATCGGCGCCGGCGGCCGTTGCGGTCTCCTGCATCAGCGTTTCGAGCGGAACGGGGCGGGTGACGCCGCGGTGGCAGGTCATGCAGGTCACCTGAACGCTCGACCCTTCGTGTTCGTGCATCGGCAGCGTGTCGAGGCGACGGTTGATCTCGGCGACCATGCTGAGCATCTGACGGGCCACCAGCTTGGGGTGCTTCTCATCCTTGGCGAAGTCGAACTGCTCGAGCGGCTGGCCCTCCTGGCCGACATGACAGAATGGACAGCGCACGCCGAGGGCGGAGGTGATGTTGCGCATCGTCCCGATGACCTGCAGGACGGGCGTGGTGCGGGGAATCACCTTCACGTTGACGAGGGAATCCGGCGGAAAATGGCCGGTCTGGCCGGCCAGCGTGCCGCACACGGTGAAACAGCCGGCGAAAAACAGGAGGGATGTTTTCATGACTTCACAGGTACGCCATGCCGGCACCGCTCGCCATGGAAGGTTTGCCGCCCTTACCAATTCCTGACCCGGACGCTCTCACGGCAATGCAAAGGCGACGTATGTGTCGCTCGACTTCGTCCCCAGCTTGCCGCCACCGGCGGCGATTACCACGAATTGCTTTCCGCGGACGGAGAAGGTGCTCGGCGTAGCGAAGCCTGCGGCGGGGAGGGCGGTCTCCCAGAGCAGGTGTCCCGTGGTCTTGTCGAAGGCGCGAAACTTCGCATCCATCGTGGCGGCGATGAACACCAGTCCCCCCGCCGTCACGATCGGCCCGCCATACTGCTCGGCCCCAGTCTGCCGGCCGGTCGCGCCGAATTCGGTGTGCTCGCCCAGCGGGATTCTCCAGCGATACGCGCCGCTGTTGAGGTCGATCGCGCTCAACGTTCCCCAGGGCGGCTTCACCGCCGGATAGCCGCTCGAGTCTCTCCAGCGTTCGTATCCGGCGAACTCATAGGGCGACTGGGGCGCGGCGGCCGACTGGGCCGCGGTCGCCGTGCAGCTTCCTGACCCAACGGGAGCGGCTGTGCCGAGCAGGTACGCGGTCACCAGGCAGCGCTGCTCCTCAGACAGCCGGCCGAACGAAGGCATGAAGCCGCGGCCGGCCGCCAGCACCTGCCCGATCTGATCCGCCGAGAGTCGCGCGGCGACGTTCACGAGCGACGGGGCGCGCTCGCGGCCGCGCTTATCCGCCCCGTGGCAGCTGGCGCAGGCGGCGGCATAGACCGCGGGCCCGGTGCGCGCACGCGCGACGGTTTGCGACAGCGTCGCGACGGGGCGCATCGCGGCGATCCAGGGAACGTCGCTGGCGTTGACGTACAGCACGCCCGTTCCCGTGTCGACCGCGGCGCCGCCCCATTCGCCGCCGCCATCGAACCCCGGGAAGACGATCGTGCCTTCGCGGCTCGGGGGTGTGAACAGCGAGGCGTGGCGCAGCGTGCGATAGCGGCGCAGTGCGGCGGCGTGTGACGCGCGTGACAGAGTGGTCAGCGTGGTTTCGTCCACGGCCTGACGCGCGAACGGCGCGGGCTGGATCGGAACCGGCTGTGTCGGCCACGCGTGCTCGCCACGCAGATCGGATGATGGGACCGGGAGCTCCTCCACCGGAAAGAGCGGCACGCCGTTCGTCCGGTCGAACAGGAACAGGAAGCCGCTCTTCGCGATCTGGGCGACCGCGCTCACGGGCTTGCCCTTGCGCGTGACGGTGACGAGGTTCGGCGCGGCCGGGAGATCGCGATCCCAGAGGTCGTGGTGCACCGTCTGGAAGTGCCAGCGCCATGTGCCGGTCGCCGCGTCGAGCGCCAGCAGCGAGTTGGCGAACAGATTGGCGCCGCTGCGGGCTCCACCGTAGAAATCCGGCGTGGCCGAGCCGGTGGGGATGTAGACCAGTCCCCGCGGCACGTCGACCGACATCCCGGCCCACGAGTTCGCGCCGCCCGCCGTCCGCCACGCGTCGCGCGGCCACGTGCCGTATCCGGGCTCGCCCGGGTGCGGAATCGTGTGGAACGTCCAGCGGATCCTGCCGCTCCGGACGTCGTACGCCCGCACGTCTCCCGGTGCCGAGCCCTCCTCCTCTCCCACGCGCGTGCCCTGGATCAGGAGATCCTTGTAGATGACGCCAGGACTGGTCGCGACGAGATACGCGTTCGATACGTCGCGACCCAGCCCCGCGCCCAAGTCGATCGAGCCCGAGTCGCCGAAGGTGGAAATGGGTCGACCGGTCCGCGCGTCGAGCGCGTACAGCCGTCGCCCGGCCGTGAAAAAAACGCGATGGTCGCGACCGTCAGCCCAATAGACGACGCCGCGGTTGACATGCGTTGCGCGCGCGCGATGGGCGAAGGGGTCAAAGCGCCACAGCAGCGTGCCGCGATCGGCACGCAGCGCGATCACGGCGAGAGACGGTGTCGTGGTGTAGAGCACGCCGCCCACGACGATCGGCGTCGCCTGAATCTCGGAAGGCCCCTGCGGCGGCGCGTCGCCGGTGTGGTACGTCCAGGCAACCCGCAGCTGCGCGACGTTGCCGCGGTTGATCTGGTCGAGCGGCGAAAAGCGCGTGTTCCCCGGATCGCCGCCGGTGACCGGCCAATCGCGGGAGGGGGAGCACGCGGTGCAGCCCGCAACGATGGCCACGAAGAGACCGCGCGTCATTGGTGCGGCGGAACGCTTGCCTCCAGGGTCGTCAGGCGGCCGCGCGCGTCGGCGACGCGGGCATCCTGCGCCGCCGCGTGGGCGAGGAACGCGTGATAGTGCTGCGCCGCGTCGGCCGGTTTCTTCGCCATCTCGGCCACGCGGCCGAGCGCGTAGTACGGGGCGGCGTAGAAGGGCGCCAGGGCGACGACGCGCTTCAGGTGCTGGTCGGCCTCGTCGATGTGTCCCAGCTGGGCGAGCAGCGACGCGTAGGCCGTTTGCACCCACGGGTCGTCATCCCGGATCTGGGCCGCGAGATCCATTTCGTTGAGGGCGGTCGTGCTGTCGCCATCGGTCATGGCCAGCACGCTGAGGTGCAGATGAGCGGGGTAGTAGCTCAGGTCTTCCTGCAACGCCCGCGCATACGCCTCGCGCGCCTGGTCGAGCAACCCCTGCCGCTCGTCGATCAGTCCGATACTGTGCTCGAGCACTCCTTTGGATTCATAGAGGTAGACGAAGTCCCGCGTGTCCCGCCCCCGCAGCGTATCGAGACCCAGCTGCATCTCGACCCGCGCGCTGTCGTTGTTGCCGAGCAGGAAAAAGATCTGGCCCCGAGCCAGATGAATCTCGGCGGCCTCCTGCTTGTTCTGCGACAAGGCGTCGCGGTAGTACCGCAGCGCCTCGGGGAAACGCCGCTCGCTCGCCGCCAGCACGGCGCGCATGTAGGGCGGCGCTTCCGTCTTCCAGTACGAGTCGAGGTAGAAGGAGAACTCCGACGCCGCCGACCCGTTCACCCGGTCGGCACCGCGCTGCGACATCTGGAAGACCGCCAGGATGTAGCGGCGCAGCAGCTCTTCGTCGAGATCCCGAACGAGAAACGGATCCAGCATGCGCGCGCGCAGCTCGAGGGAGTCGATGAAGGCTCCCCGCTTGGAGCGATGCACGCCGCGATCGCCTTCCAGATAACTCGTGATGAAGGGATCATCGGCGCCGAGGAGCAGTGCGATGCGGCGGGCGTACAGCGGCTGTGCCCATGTCGGGTTGAGCTGTGCCGCCCAGTAGAAGGCGTCTGCCGCATGTCGCGGATCGTTCTGCGCGATCCGCATTCCGAACGAGTAGTAGGCCTGCGCTGAATTCGTGTCCGCGCCGGGGTCGATCTGCGGGCGCTTGGGGATGTTCTGGGCGACGACGGGATTGGCAATGACGGACGCGGCGACGACGAGCGCAAGCGACGGCGGCAGGAACTTCGCGCAGCGGAGCATGTGGCCCAACCTCCGGGAGACGGGGTCCCAGCGCTAACCTACGGGCCGAGCGGGGGTGCGACAACCGGTGCTGGCTGCGCCGCCGCGTTCGACGTATGATTCGGTCGTCGATGGCTACTGCGTCCCCGCCCGCGCGCGCGGTCTCACGGGAAGAGCGGGAGCACGCCGTGATCCGGTTCGCCGGCGATTCTGGCGACGGCATGCAGGTTACGGGCTCCCAGTTCACCCTCGAGACCGCGCTCGCCGGCAACGATCTCTCGACGTTCCCGGACTACCCGGCCGAGATTCGCGCCCCACCCGGCACGACGTTCGGCGTCTCCGCGTTCCAGATCCAGTTCGGCTCGAGCGACGTGCTCACCGCCGGCGACCAGCTCGATGCGCTGGTGGCCATGAATCCGGCTGCGCTCACGGTCAATCTCGAGGACCTGCGTTCCGACGGTACGCTGGTCGTCGACAGCGCCGCCTTCACCGAGCGCAACCTCGCCAAGGCGGGCTACGCCGTGAACCCGCTCAGCGACGGGTCGCTCGCGACGTACCGGCTGCTGACGGTGGATATCACGCGTCTCACCGAGGAAGCTGTGAAGCCCTTCGACCTCGGCACGCGCGACGCGCACCGTTGCCGCAACATGTGGGCGCTGGGCCTGATGCTCTGGATGTTCGGGCGCGAGCGCCAGGCGACGGTGGAGTGGCTGCAGCGCAAGTTCGCCAAGACGCCGCATATCGCAGCGGCCAACGTCGCCGCCTTGAACGCGGGGCACGCCTTCGGCGAGACGGCCGAGCTGCCGAGCAACGTCGGCACCTATTACGTCGCCCCGGCCCCTGTCGCACCGGGGCTGTACCGCGCGGTCAGCGGCACCGAGGCGATCGCGTGGGGCCTGATCGCCGGGATGCGCGCCGCGGGGCTCGAACGGATGGTGTTCGCCTCCTACCCGATCACGCCCGCGTCGCCGGTGCTGCACACTCTCGCAGGGCTGCGCTCGCACGGCGTGCTCACCTTTCAGGCGGAAGACGAGATCGCGGCGATTTGCGCCTGCATCGGCGCCGCCTACGCCGGCGTACTCGGCGTTACCTCGTCGTCCGGGCCGGGCATCGCGTTGAAGACCGAGGGGCTGGGACTCGCCATCGCGACGGAGCTGCCGGTCGTGGTGATCGACTCGCAGCGCGCGGGCCCGTCCACCGGGATGCCGACCAAGAACGAGCAATCGGACCTGTTCCAGGCGGTGCTGGGCCGCAACGCCGACGCCCCGTTGCCGGTGATCGCGTCCGCGACGCCGTCGGATTGCTTCGATGTGGCGATGGAAGCGGTGCGCCTCGCGACGCGCTACATGACGCCGGTGATCCTGTTGTCGGACGAGAGCCTCGCCAATGCCTCCGAGCCGTGGCGCATCCCCGACATGGGGGCGTTGCCGCAATTCCCCGTCCAGTTCCGCACGGAGCCCGAGGGATTCCATCCATTCCTGCGAGACCCCGAGACCCAAGCCCGTCCGTGGGCGGTGCCGGGGACGCCGGGGCTGGAGCACCGCATCGGCGGGTTGGAGCGCGACTATGAGACGGGGCACATCTCCTACGATCCCGACAACCACCACCGCATGACCAAGGCACGGGCGGCGAAAGTCGCCGGCATCGCGCGGGACATTCCGTTGCAGACGGTGGCGCTGGGCGAGGACCGGGGGCCGCTGGCAGTGGTCGGCTGGGGATCGACCTACGGCGCGATCCATCAGGGTGTGAAGCAGGCCCGAGCGCAGGGACTCGAGGCGTCGCACATCCACATTCGCTATCTCGCCCCGTTCCCGCAGAACCTCGGCGAGCTGCTGCGACGGTTCGACCGTGTGCTCGTCCCCGAGCTGAACAATGGCCAGCTGGTGCAGCTGCTCCGCGCGGCGTTCCTCATTCCGGCCGTCGGGCTCAATCAGATTACGGGGAAACCGTTCAAAGTCTCGACGATCGCCGAGGCGATCACGGAGCGCCAATGACTGCGACTCTCTCCCCCAGTCTCGCTCCCAAGGATTTCGCGTCCGACCAGGAGGTGCGCTGGTGTCCCGGATGCGGGGACTACGCAATCCTCAAGGCGGTGCAGAAGACGCTCGCCGATCTGGGCGCGCGGCGGGAGACGACGGTGTTCGTTTCGGGCATCGGCTGCTCCTCGCGCTTCCCCTATTACATCTCGACCTACGGCTTCCATACCATTCACGGCCGGGCGCCGGCGATCGCCACCGGGGTGAAGCTCGCGAATCCCAACCTCGACGTGTGGCTGGTCACCGGGGACGGCGACGGGCTGTCGATCGGCGGCAACCACCTGCTGCACGTGCTGCGGCGCAACGTCGATCTCCAGATCCTGCTGTTCAACAACGAGATCTACGGCCTCACCAAGGGCCAGTATTCGCCCACGTCGCGGCCCGGCACCAAGTCGCCGTCGACGCCGGGCGGCTCGCTCGACAACCCCGTCTCCCCCTGCGCGTTCGCGCTCGGCGCCGGCGCCCGTTTCGTCGCCCGGGCGATCGATACGCAGCAGCCGCGGCTCGTGGAGACGCTGAAACGCGCGCACGCACACCGCGGGGCGTCGTTCATCGAGATTTTTCAGAATTGCGTCGTCTACAACGACGGCGTGTTCGACGACTTTATCGAGAAGTCGGTCGCGACCGAGAGGCAGATCCACGTCCAGCATGGGCAACCGCTGCGCTTCGGCGCCGACGGGCGTCTAGGGTTGCGTCTCGTCCCCGGTCGGCTGGAGCTCGAGGTTGTGACGGTGGGGGAGAACGGCGTGGGCGAGCAGGACCTGCTGGTCCACGACGAAACGAATCAGGCCCTGGCGAGCCTGCTCGCGGGACTGCGGCCGCCGCAGTTCCCGATGGCGATCGGCGTGTTGTTCTGCAATCCGGCTCCTTCATACAACGGACTCGTGGAGGAGCAGCTCGTCGCGTCCGGGAAGGACCGTGACCTGAACGCCCTGCTGCGACGCGGGAGGACGTGGAGCGTGGCGGGCTGATCTTCTGGTGAAACGGATCCTCCGACTCTGGTTCGGGCTCTCCGAACGCGTCGACCGGCGCACGTACCTCCTGACGGGCGCCGGTCTCATGTTGTTGAAGTACCTGGTGGATACCACAGTGGTGTTTTCGTATACCGGGCGGTGGTGGCAGCCGTTCGACTACGTGAGCCCGCTCTGGTCGGTGCGCGCCGGCGCGCTGCGGGGTGTCCCGCCTTCGGTAATGCTCGGGCTCGCGCTCTGGACGCTGCCGTTCCTGTGGATCGGCGTCAGCATGTCGATGCGGCGCGCCGTCGATGCGGACCGACCCGCATGGTTGGCGGTGCTGTTCTTCATTCCCTACCTGAAATTCCTGTTGATGCTCACGCTATGCGTGCTGCCCACGGTCCCGACCTCTCAATGGCGCGCACGGGTTCCCGATCCAGTAACCGCCGACCGGCGCCGCAGCGCGCTACTGGGGCTCGGCGCGGCGCTCGCCGTCACCATTCCTACGATCCTCCTGGGTGTCTACTTCAAGCGGAATTATTCGTTCGGGCTGTTCCTCGGCACCCCATTCACCGCCGGGTGGGTGAGCGCACAGGTATTCAATTCCAACCACCCCCGGCGCGTGGGAGAGACAATTCGCCTCGCGCTGCTCGCGCTGCTGCTGGCCGGCATACTGCTGCTCTTTTTCGCCGCCGAGGGTGCCTTCTGCCTGCTGCTCGCCTTTCCGCTCGCGGCGCTGGTGGCGATCCCCGGGGCATTGCTCGGCCGGGCCGTGGCACTGCGTGGTCACGAGACGGCCGGGCTTGCCGCGTTATTGGCGCCGCTTCTGGTGCTGTCGGAGCCGAAGGTCCCGCCGCCGTCGTATGAGGTCGTTTCGACTGTCGAGATCGCCGCTCCGCCCGATC
>Ga0247675_1000054_pt1 | contig 10517 bp, 20 predicted proteins | sample CNK16_metaG_FD_189930 | JGI IMG/M metagenome (GOLD analysis project Ga0247675, IMG submission 189930) | Soil microbial communities from Purdue University Martell Research Forest, Indiana, United States - CNK16 | ecosystem: Environmental > Terrestrial > Soil > Temperate forest > Bulk soil... | reverse complement strand
GATCTCGGTTTTCGGGGCCGGTTCTTTTTGAGGTTCGACGGGTTTCTCTTTCGCCGGCAATGGATCCGGGTCTTCTTTTGCGGCGACAGCAACCGAGACCGGCGCGGCGGCTTTCTTCTGAAATGGATTACCCCAGCAGCAAGCTGTGATGGCAAAAGAAATGAAAACGATGGCGAGAGCGATGCGGCGATTCATGGTGATTCCTTGGCTGGCGGCCAAAGGCCATCGCGTTCGAGAAATTCGCGCACGGCCTGATTGACTACGGCGGTGTCGGTTTTCAGGGCGAGGCGCTTCCTTGCAATCTCAATAAGCGAGAGGAATTCCGCCTGAATCTCGACCATCTTCCGCTCGCGTTTCGGCTTTGAGTCTTCTGGCTCCGGTGTTACTTCCGGTGTTGCCTTCGATTTTTTTTTCGGCGCATTCATAACGCCAATGTTAGACATAAGGCCACCAAAGGTAAAGAGATACAACCACGGCATTATACGGCATTCGGATTACTGGTGCACCTTTTTTCGCCAAATTAGGAAAATACGATTGCCATTGGTTAACCAATGGTGTAATATGATTAAGTCAGGCAACGAAAGTTGACGAACAAAACAGGACAACCGCGAACCATGACCCCGATCCCCGAACTAATGACCGCAAGCCAGGCAGCCAAGTTTCTGGGCGTCTGCACGCACACGATCACGACCTACTACAAGCGGGGCGTGAGCGGCAAGAAACTGCGGGCCATCAAGCGGTGCCGGCGGGTGTTTTTCGAGCGGAAGGATCTGGAAGCGTTCTTGGAGATTTCCGAGGCCACGAAACAGGAGCAAGGATCATGACTACCTTCACGCAAGACCTGGGCCACGGAGCCAAGTTGGGCCTCAAGATCGCCCTCACCGGCTGGATCACGGTCGCTCTCGTGTGCCTCGCGTTCACCGGCTTCGGCATTCTGTTGATCGGGCCGGTCAGTGAAGACGCCTTCAGGATGATTTGGGGCAAGTAACCACAAAGGCAAAAACAATGAACCGCATTCCGCAAGAGGCCACTGCCATGCCAAAAGATTTCGCAACGCCTGACGCCAAGCCGCTTGTGATGCAAGCGATGGACGGCAGAGAGAGCGACCAGCTCGAATACTTCCTTTCTCCCGATCAATCGGAGAAGGTTTACTGCACGACTGACGAGCGAGAAGCGTTCGAGCAGGACGCCGAAATCGCGTTGGATCAGGACGTTATCGAGGACCAGTCGGATTACGATTCGCTTGTCCGCTACCTCTCGGAGCAATGCGGACTGGAAGAGGCTTAACGAACCACTCGCCCAACTCGGCACCGGAGATTTGGTGCATCACGGCTTCTGACAGAGCCGTAAGGGGAATCTGAAATGAGCATCGCAAAGGCACAAGTTGTCAAACTCGCCAAGAAACTGTTCGGCAACCGAGCGATTATCGAGGAACGCAAGAACGCGCTCGACGCCGAAGGACGGCGAATCGCTGGCGAAGCGGCCAAGAATCGCAGAGAACGAATCGCCGAACTTGATCCAATCGTAAAGACAGAATTCAGCGCACGCAAGCGAGTAATCGAGGCGGCGCGTATCGTTGTCGCCGGCAAAAGCGAATCTGCCATTGAAGCCCTCGACGCGGCCTTGGTCAGTTATCAAGTTGCCGAGGATGCGATTGCCGAACGAAAGCGGCCGAACGAAAGCGGCTGATCGAAGAAGGCCGCAAATGCAACACATGGTCAAAGCGATGCCAGGTCAGCGAATACGACGCGAGATACGGTTTGCCGATCTCCATCCAAGTTGCCGACGGCGATACCTGGGAAGAAGTGCTGGCAAAGATGAAAGCCAAAACGTCGGCGAAAGCCGTTGTATGAATCCCTTGCTCCGTCGCCGCCGCCGACTGTCAATCGGCATCCTGCCAAGGCGGCGCGGAGCGATTTATTGGCCTTTTTCGAGGAGCGAAGGATGTAGGATGGACCCGCAAAAACAGAACTTTTTCACGCTGAAAGAGGTTTGCGTGTTCCTTGGAATGCAGCGACGGGACTTCAATCGCCTTATGCGGGAAGGACTTATGCCGAGAGGAATCAAGCGAAGCGGCAGAACGCATGTATGGTCCCTTGAAGATCTGGTGGCAATGGGATGGCTGGAAAGCAACCGGCACCGGATGCGTAAATCCGAACCGGACAAATGAACTTCTGGTGATTTCTCGTACCTGTTCGGGACTTCTCGTACAGCGCCACACAGACCGCCTTCGATCTGGTATTGTTTTCCGAACGAACATCGCCGCGCGTCCCGGTCGATTGACGGGCGACAGTTGAACGGCCGCGGCGGTGTATTTTTTGACTGAACGAACGGAGTTTGTGATGGCCAAGGAAAAAACGCAAACCGAAACCGTCTACAAAGCGACCAGGCCGGACGGCACCGACTTCTACACGGGCAAGATCAACTACGCCAAGGCGCTCGCCGATGGGGTCGCTGTCGAAATTCCAGACGCGCATTCCGCCGAGGAAGCGGCGAAGCGCCGCAGATCGAATGAAACGGTCTGCGGCCACGGCATCCACGTCAGTCCGACCGCCAGGAAGACGATCCAATTCTCCAATCGCAATCACAGGCCGTGGCGGTGGTTCGAGGGGACGGTTCTCATCGATGACATCATCGAGCGAGACGAGCAGAAATTTCGCGTCAAGCGATTCGTGCCGCACAAGGAAATCTTCCTCGCTGACATATTCGGCGCCGACCTCGCCGAACGAGTGCAGGCTGTCCGCGAATCCATCCTGACGTGGAAAACTATTCCCTGGCTAAAGCCTGCGAGCGTCGTCAAGGATTCTGTCGTCATCGGCCTCGTCAACGAATGGCGAGAGGCGTTGACGCCGTGGCTGCGTCAAGGAGCCTCGTTGCCAGTGAAAGTCAAGGTAGTTAGAGATCGAGCCGCCGACGCCGACGCCGCCGCCGACGCCGCCGACGCCGACGCCGACGCCGACGCCGCCGCCGACGCCGCCGACGCCGACGCCGACGCCGACGCCGCCGCCGACGCCGCCGACGCCGACGCCGACGCCGACGCCGCCGCCGACGCCGCCGACGCCGCCGCCGCCGCCGCCGCCGCCGACGTCGCCGCCGCCGCCGACGTCGCCGCCGCCGCCGCCGCCGCCGCCGACGTCGCCGACGTCGCCGCCCACTTCTGGATAAGTTTGCGCTACTGGCGCTGGTACGTTCGCCCCTACTACGTCCTGCGCCGAGACGCATATTGGCGAATCGCCGGGATGCCAGGCGCAAACCCGTGGCAGCACATGGTCAAGTTGTTCCAGATGGGATGTGTGCCGATCGGCTTTGCCAATGGTGAGTTCGTGGTCTATGTGCCAAAAGAAAAACAAGCCGCTAAACGCGAGAAAACTCGTTGACGCAACCGGGACGCAGCATAGGAGCTGACCAAACCGCGTGCAGGGACGCAGACTTGCCACGGAGGAATCTTGGGCCGCATGAGGCGGCATTTTTCAACAGGATGCAGGACAACTCACGGAGGAACCACAGATGCACTATTACGCAGAACACAAGCCGTTTGGACGCGAGATCAGCCTTGTCTTGAACAACCGCGATGAGGTTGAGGCTGCGGTTTCCGGCGCCGACCACGCGGAGCAAGCCGAGGCGACCGCAGACGAGTGGAACAACGTCGAACAAATATGGCGTGACCTTGGCGGCGAGGGTGGATGAATCTTCACGACCGCGTGCCAGCGCGGACAGCCGAAAGGTCTGGCGAGTGAGCCGTGAGTGCTCTTGTGCAACCCTGAGTGCCTTTTCCAGACGCCACGCCGCAAGCGTCGCCGAACCACGGAGCGGCAGACTTTTAGGAGTAACGCCATGAGTCACGAAAACGGCGGATGGATGAACGAAGATCAGCGCGACTCGCATCCGGAGCCGTTCGTGTTCTTGGACGTGGCATGAACATCAAAAGAGCTGGGTTTCAATGCGGCCAGTCAGCGGCGATGAACTGCGGCTTCTTCGCAAATTCGAATTGCCACGCGAGCAGGCAAAACTGTACGACGATTTGCATGACAAGTTTGTCGCTCGCATGACGCAATAAAACTGATGGATCACAGTGCAAACAAGGAGGTTTCACATGCTCGATTATTTTGGCTTGGCTCCCTGGTTGTTCTTGGCAACGCTGGCAGGGGTGTTGGTTGCTGCGGCTTGTGTGAGGGGGCCGCCGAGAGGGTGATGATGATGCTCGACCAAGAAACGCTTGACGCCATCACCGCCGGACCCGGACCTGAGATTCACGGACGCACCGAAGAAAGGATGCCGAAGATGCTCGTTATGGACATTGAAACGACACGGATGGTCAGCCTGGAGCTGGCGCTTGAGATGTGCCAATCGTCCGGCTCATTCACCGGCAACGGCACGGCGGAAGAGGACGCCAACAAATACGCCGCCACGCTCCCGCCGCTCGCGACGATCGCTTGCGTCGGTTTCGCGGACGGGATCAAGAAAACGGCACTCGTGAATTGCGAGTTGTTCGGCGGAGCGTTCATCGAACATGACATCGAGCAACTGAAAGACGAAGCCGCGGTCGTCACCAGGGCCTTCGAGATAATCGAAGACTCCCGCCGCTGGCCGCTCGTCACGTTCTCCGGCCGCATGTTCGATTTGCCGATGTTGATAACCGCAGCACTCCGCCATCAAATCGAAATCCCCGACGCTGTGCGGCAACTGTATCAGGAAAACAGATTCCGGCCGCTCAACCATATCGATGTGCGCGAACAACTGACCAATTTCGGCGCAACGAAAGGCGGTCTGCGTGCCTGGTGCCTCGGCCTCGGCCTCGGCGATCCGAAAGCCGATGGCGATGGCTCCGACGTCGCGCGGTTGATTGCAGAAGGCAAGGCGCACCAGTTAGCCGAATATTGCCTTTCCGATTGTGAATACACCGGCAAGTTGTACGCTCGCTGGTGTTTGTGCAACGGTCTCGCCACGGTTCCTTTTTGAGTTTTAGTTATGCTTCGCGCCGATGGTGTACGTGTTGCACAGCCGCTTTTCCAAGCGGAAGGAAGCGGGTCACTCCCGACTTCGGCGCTTCAACTTTGGTTCATGACAATCGAACAGCGACGCGCCAAGGAACTGAATAGATTATGGCATTCGAGATTCCCTGACATTGACCGGAGCGGCGCAAGAGTTTGCCACGTTGCCGAGTTTGATGGTATCTATTACGCCGTGGCTATCTGGACGAATCCGTCCTCGGCCAAACTTCCGCAACTGGAATGGCTGATGCTAAAACGCTGGGCGATTGCCGACGACTCGCCGTTTAACACGGGAACGCGAATGGAATCATGGATGGTGCGTGACATCAAAAAGCGGTTCCCAGAAGTCGGAACTCTGGTGAGTTATTCAGATCCTGATTCGCACGACGGCGCACTTTACAGGGCGTGTAATTGGATCGAAGGCGAGACAACAGAGCGACGGCCAGAACTCTGGCGCAATCGCGAGAGGCGAGTAACAGTTAACGATGTTCCGACGCGCGTTACCCGATGGACAAAAGAGATTCGGTGAGCCATGAGCAAAGAAAACTTTGTGATGACGTTCAAGGAAGCGGCTGAATTATATCGAAAATATCCGCCCGGCACTGGCATCGACTGCACGGCGGAATTTGAACGATTCGCCCATGCCAGGGAGATGTTGGCAGCGTTCGCTCCGGAGTTGCTGGAAATTGTCGAGCAACTTGTTTATCGATTCCCTGACCTCGGAGAACTTTTGGCGCGGGGCCCTGGAGAACGCAACCATGCTGCCGAGTTGATTTTTAACGCCCGCGCCGCGCTCGCCAAACTGGGAAAGGACATCTAGTGAGCGTGATATTTTCCGAAATCGTTGAACGCGAGAGCCAGGGATTCGAGCCGGCGGACGCAGAGATTCGCAAGGCGTTTCGCTTATGGCTTCGCATTTGGCACAACCAGCCGCAGAGGAAGCAGGACGCATGGCGACTGCTGCCGAGAGCCGAGCGGGAAGCGACGAAACAAATGGACGCTGACGAGTTCGCCGTGTTCATGGCCGACCTGGAGCTGACGCCGGAGCTTGTGGCCGCGAAGGAAGTCAGGCAGGCGGATTACGATGCGAGGTTCCGCAAGATTTTCCCGGTTGGTGAGCCGCTGATGACGGCGGAAGTTTTGGCTTTTGATTTGGCCGTGCAGAGGACGATTGATGAGATTTGCAGAGAAGTCCCGGCAGACATTTACCCATAGGAGTTTCGCCATGAGCAGAGCATCGACGATTAGTGCGCCGCAGCAAGCGCCCAAGCAACAACAGCGACCGATTGAAGAACCATTTGACCCCGAGACACCATTACTCAATCAGGCAATCGTCAGCACGATCAGCCGGCTCGAAAAGGCGAGCGACAGCATCTCCAAGCAGCTCGAAAAGTCGGCGGCGACGCGCCTTCTCCACTCCGCGATGATGGGTGTCGCGGTGGACCGTCTCAAAGCGATGATCACCAAAGATATCGCCGACCTGTTGATGAAGATGATGAACACGCAAGATGGCTTCAAGACCGACCGCGGCGAAAAGCAGAGCAACGCAAACAATCGCACGCCATACGATCGCCAGACGGTCATCGACTGCACGGCGGCCGCCTTGATGCGTGGCGTGTTGTTCTCCGGCAATATGTTCAATATTTTGTTCGGCGAGTGCTTCATCACGGCGAACGGCTGGCTCTACAAACTCCAACAAATCCCCGGCTTCTCCGACTTCAAGGTCTACCCAGGCACGCCAGCGGCGGCCAACGGACAGCCGGCGGTGCGCATCGGCGCGTCATGGAAAATGAACGGCATCAAGGACGATCTGCGAGACGCCAAGGGAGATGAAGGGATTGTTTTCGCTGTCAAGGTCCAATCCGGTATGGGCCCGGAGGCAGTGGTCGGCAAAGCCAAGGCTCGCGCCTACCGGCTCATTTACGAGACGCTGACGAACACCAAGCAAACGAACGTCGATGATGATGACGTTAGCGTTTTGGCGGCGGCACCGGTCAACGGAACGGCGAAGGCAGAGCCGAAAGCGGAAACGCCGCCTGCCACAAAAGCCGACGGCGAAATCGTCGAGCCGGCACCAGTTGACGACGGCATCAATGAGCCGCCGATGGTCAACGCCGAGACAGTGAAGCTGATTCATCAACTGTGCATCGACCTGGGGCTCACGGACAAGGTGGAGCGCAACAAGGCCGGCGTCAAGCAGTGGGAGCAGATGAGCCAGGCGGCTGCCGAGCAATGGCTGAGCGAGCATCAGCGTGAGCCAGGCGATGAGCCGGAAGAAATCGAAGAGTGATGTCACGGGCCGGCTTGTTGCCGGCGCGCCCCCTCCTCGTCCAAGGTCGGGGAGGGGGATTTTTCCTACCTCTTGGAAAGTAAACATGAAATTCAGCAAGCGAAACCTGCTACGCTGCGAATCTCCGACAGGATTCAATCACAAGCTATCGTCGTGGAGCCTGTCTGATTGGATGACCGCAACGGCAGGAGAACTTGGCGAAGCGGCCAACATCATCAAGAAGCTAAATCGCGTTCGCGATGGCATTCCAGGGAACGCGGAAACTCCCGAACAACTCAGGCACCAACTGGCACAAGAACTTGCCGACGTTGCGATTTACTTGGACCTGATGGTGCAAGCGGCTGGCTTCGATCTTGATGAAATCCGCGAAGCCAAGTTCGCCAAAACGAGCAAGAAAATCGGCTATCAAGATTTGCCGATTGACTGAAAAACCCGCTGGTGCTTGGTTCGCGGTTGCCGGTACGCCAAGCGTCAAGACTAAGGTGTGGCCCGCATCAAGACGGCAACAGGGCATTTAAATCCGGTGCTGGCGCAGAGCCGAAAGCCCTGATGTGCCGCGGATACTGAGGGGCACGCCGTCCAAGGCAGGCCGAACAGGTGATTCGATTTCACCGACCGGAGTTTTTGCAAAATGTCGCCACCCCAAAGCACATCAGGCCCGCGCACGACCGTGTGGTAATCCTGAATCGTGATGCTCTCGACGTGATACGGCAGCAGGACGGACCACGGACGCTGTTTTATCTTGATCCGCCGTACCTGCATGAGACGCGAGCGACAACGGGGGAATACGAACACGAAATGGATGCAGAGCAACACGCGAAACTTCTCGGAGCCATTGCTGTCATAAAAGGCCGGTTCCTTCTGAGCGGCTATCACAGCGGAATGTATGACAGGCAAGCCGCTGAATACGGGTGGAGATGCCACGAATTCAAAATTGATAACAAGGCCGCCGGCGGCAAGACGAAACGCGAAATGATCGAATGCGTTTGGACGAACTTTTGAGAAAGCGCCATGAGCAAACCCTGCTGCCAATCGTGCGGCCGCCGCATCCCCGAGTTGCACACGAAATGCGCCAGTTGCCGCGCCAAGCGAACGGCAGCGATCAAGGCAGGCATAGCGGCACGGCGGGACCGGGAGCCGACCGAGGCGGAACTTGACGCGATGATTGCGGAGCAACGGCAGAGGCTGCCGGCGTGGTGGAAGGAGCCAGGACGATGATAAAACTGACGGCCAGACAATTGCAGCAAGCGAAGCGATCACGTATCAGCAAGAAGCCGCTGCGCATCGACAGGCACGCTCGCGCGTTCTCGACAGCCGGTTGTAAATGGGAGCGAATGGACGATGGCAACTCGGTCGAGGTCCGCTGCATCCTGCCGTTCCCGAATAGCGCGAACACGCATTGGCGCCACGCTCGAGGATCGACGTACCTTTCGGCGGACGGCAAGGCTTACCGGGATGCCGTGGCGGAAGTGATGCGCGAGTGTCCGTCGTTTGCTGCAGCCAGGCTCCGCGTAACGATCACGCTCCATCCGCCGACGAAGCGAGCATTCGACCTGGGGAATTGCGATAAGAGTCTGATGGACGCACTGATGCACGCCGGGATCTTTGACGACGACAGCCAGATTGACGATCAGAGATTCCTCCGCGGGGATGTGTCCAAAGGCGGCTGGTGCATTGTGCGCATTGAGTCGATTTAGTTTTTCACCAAACATGAAAGGATTGCGAGATGGCCAAAGTCAAAGCGGAAGTGAAAGAGGCTCCGAAGGAGAAGGTTGAGAAATTCAGCCAGAATCTCAAATGCACCCTGACGGCGCAAGAGGTTGCCGCCAGAGCCGACCGCGCCGCCAGCCTGGTGGCGATGATCGAAGAAAAAGACAACGAACGCAAGGCGGCCAGCAAGCACGCCCAGGGCGAGATTGACCAGCTCACAGCCGAACTGATGCAACTGTCCGGCGAAGTGCGGACGCGGGCTACCTATCGAAATGTCGAGTGTGAGCGGCGGTTCGTTTACACCGAGGGCATGGTGCGGGAGACGCGGCTCGATTCGTTCGACTTGCTCAACACGCGCAAGATGACTGAGCGGGAAATGCAACTCGATCTGTTTCCGGAAGGTGGCGGCGACGTGCCGGATGATGGCCTTTGGCGAGCGGTGCCGATTGCCGAGGCGCTCAACGGGCTGCCGAAGAAGTGTTACGACGCTTTCGAGGCAAAGGCGATCGCGACGATGGGAGATTTTGCGGACTTCCAGGCCAAGCACGGCGAATTCTGGATCAAAGACCTGCCAGGCGTTGGCCCTGGCATGGCCGAGAAAATCAGCGACGCGGCGATGGCGTTTTGGTCTGGCTTGAAAGTCAAGGCGACGGCCGACGCGATTCCCGATGGCGAGATGGGGACCGATGGGCCAGAAGTGGATTGACGAGTCCGCAGCGTAAGGAGAATGCCGATGTGCTTCAATGATGATTACGATTGGACTGCCAACGTCGTCCAGGAAGCCGACACGCTCGCCGCGGCACCAGCGAAGTGCGACGAGTGCTCCGCCAAGATCGGCGTCGGCGATTGGGTTCACACGATCCATATGGAAGAATCCGAGTGGTGCATGGACTGCGAGAACGGCGACTGCGACTGCGCGTGCGTTGGCGAGTGCTGCCAGTGCGCGACTCCTAACCTTGGCGAGACATTCGATTACATTCGCTGCGAATCGTGCGACAAGTTCCTGCGAGCGGTCGAGGCGACTGAGATCGAGGAAGGTTGCAACAAGTACACGGCGCGGCCTGGACTGCCGATGCGGGACGACCTGCAAGGCGTCGGCCGCCTGGACGCCAAGCGGTACTGGAAAAAGGCGAAGGCCATGTTTCCGGAACTGGTGGCGAGCGGCTACCTCGGCAAGCTCTGGTGGAGGATGTTCGGATGACAGCGAACATGACCGACCGTAATTTCATCCTGATCCGCTATCCAGGTGCCGTCGCGATCATGAACCCCGATACCGGGACGTTCAAGATTTACGCCGGCAAGCTGACGTGGATTGCGCTCTCGGCTTCGTGCGGGAGCGAGGCTGAGGCGTGGCGGGATGCGGCGGAAGCTATCAATGCAAGGGAGTCGGTGAAATGCGGCTGACATTGAACCCAAATATTTTGGCCGACTACCAGATTTTTCTGCGTGCCAAATCCCTGCCGAAGTTCCGTTGCCGCGGCCATGAGGTCGAGGTTCCAGACGAATACGCTTCGCTCCTGGGCCTG
>Ga0247675_1000053_pt1 | contig 10876 bp, 13 predicted proteins | sample CNK16_metaG_FD_189930 | JGI IMG/M metagenome (GOLD analysis project Ga0247675, IMG submission 189930) | Soil microbial communities from Purdue University Martell Research Forest, Indiana, United States - CNK16 | ecosystem: Environmental > Terrestrial > Soil > Temperate forest > Bulk soil... | reverse complement strand
GGGGACAGGAATCGACCGCCGCGGCCGTGGCGAACACCGGGAACGTGCGCTCGGCCCACCCGAGCGCATGGGCAGCCGGGCTATCCAGCAGCGGCCGCAAGCTCTCGCGCGACAAGGCCAGCTCCGCGAGCGGTGACGACGCGTCGTGCGGCGTGTCGAGCACGCCGTCTCCGTCCAGGTCGTAGCCGTCGCGTGCCGCGCTCCAGTAATTCCCCCGCCCCGCGTGGCAAAGCGTGTAGGCACCGGCTGCTCCGCCGCCCGAAGCGTCGAACGTGTTGCCGATGAGCGCGTTCCCCGTCACCGTCGTCTGCTCGCTGTTGGCGAACAGCTCGAGGCCGAGCCAGTTGGCCGCCACGAGATTGTCGGCAAACGTGCCGCGGATCACGTTGTCGAAGAACGCGCCGATGCCGTTGCCGACGAAGGTGTTCCCCTGAACCGTCGGCTCGGTGGCGGTTTGCAGGACCAGGCCGTAGGAACGGGTGCCGGCGTTCCAGGCGAACACATTGTCGGTGATCGCGACATTGCGGGAATTCATGATCACGGCGCCGGCGGCGTTGTCGGTGAAGACATTGTGCTCGAAGCGGTTCACATGACTGAACATGTAGTGCAGCCCGAACCGCACGTGCGAGACGTGGTTGTCGCGCACCACCACGCTGTCGGTATAGGAGAAATAGATCCCGTCGCGCACGTGGGCGATGCGATTGCCCTCCGCGAGGATCGCGCGGCTGTAGTAGAACGAAATGCCGTCGCCGCGGTCGCCTTCGCGGTCGGCGGCATATCCCGTGATATCGAGCCGGCGCAGCACGACGTCCCGCGCCTGATCCACGTACACGCCGAACAGCGTGTTGCGGATCGTCAGATCCTCGAGCATCACCGAATCGGCGGCGACCCGCACGCCGGCGTCGTAGCGGTCGGGGCTGTGACCCGAATTCTCGATGATGAGCCCCCGCACGATCGACCCCCGTGCGTGCACGACAAGCACGGTTCCGTTCCCGTCGCCCCGCAGCACCGCCCCCGGGGCGCCGAGCAGCACCGTCCGGTGCGTCAGCACGAGCGGGCCCGGATGGATGCCGGGGCCGAGTCGCACCGTATCGGTCGACCCGGCGACCGCGAGCGCGAGGACGACAGCAAGACAAGTCATGCGCGCATCGTGCGGCGGGCGTCGAGCACCAGGACGGCCAGCAGGGATGCGGCGGCGCCGAGCAGCAGGAACGACCCGATACCGGGGAAACTGTAAATGTCGAAGTTGGCGAGATGCTGATGGCCGAACAGCGGCGGCGTGAACGGTGCCACCTTGATCGGCGCTTCCGGGTTCAGGTGGTGCCCATAGCTATGCATCCGGTACCAGAACGTGCCGAAGGAAAAGAGCGAGAAGTACATCAACAGCACCACGAGATCGACGAGGTCGCGGACGCGGGCGAACAACACGGTGCGCAGGGAGAGCAGAAAAAAGACGCCCAATGCGAACGGAATGAACTTCATCTCCACGAAGTCGGCCGCGGCGATGTCGCGCATCCCGATGTAGTGGTTCAGGATATTGATGCCCTCGAGATCGGCGCCGTTCGACCCGCCGACCAGTTTGTAGCTGAAGATCGAGAGCCGTAAGCCTTCGGGGAACTGGTTCGCGAGCATCGTGATGCGCCACAGCGGAAACAGCGCGGCGATCGGCAGCAGGACTCCCGCCCCGAGCACGGCGAGCCGTGCCCGGGGGGAGAGGACCTGGTCGAGCCACTTGGTGAGCGGCATGATTACCGGCCCACCGGTCCGGCGGGTGTGGTCGTCGACGCGGCGGCCGCGGCCCCGCGCGGCTTCACCAGCAGATAGCCCTGCATCTCCTGGTGCATCGCCGAGCAGAAGTTGGTGCAGTAGAAGGGGTACACGCCCGCCTTCGTCGCGCGGAACGCGACCGTCTTCAACTCGCCGGGGTCCATGACGATGTTGATGTTGTAGAGCGCGATCCCGAAGCCGTGGATCATATCGCGCTCCTGCTCGCCGTTGGTCACGTGGATGATCACCGAGTCGCCCTGATTCACTTCGATCGCGCTGGGCGAGAAGTAGGAGCGAATCGCGTACAGCTTGACTTCAACGATGTTGCCGCGCCGCGTCACTTTGGCGTCACTCGCGGCCCAGATCGCGTTGGGGTCGTGGTTGTCCGCCTTGGGGTAGACCTCGATCGGGTGGAGCAACGTCGCCGGCGCGATCTGCGCGAAGTGCGGCTCGGGCTCGGTGAACGCTTCGGACAGCATCGACATGCCGGTGCCGGTGATGTCGATCAGCTCGCTCGATTCTGGCTCGGAGGGGCCGATGTTCAGATGCTGGCCCTTCGACATCTTGTTCATCGAGACGAGATACTTGCCGTACGGATGGCGCGTGTCGCCCCCCGCGACCACGAGGTGGCCGACGGCGTAGTGCACGGGGATCTTGGCCACGACGAGGGCGGAGTCGTGCCCGTCGAAGGGGCCGAGTTTCCACTTGGCGATCGCCGATTCGACGTACAGCGACGTGTAGGCGTAGCCCTGGTCGTCGAACTGGGTGTGCAGCGGCCCCAACCCAACCGGCACTTCGGCGACGCGCACCGACTCGAAGCGCAGCACCGGAATGCCGGCCTCGTTGCCGATCGTGTCGTTCTTCGCCGCCGCCTGCTGGAACTTGGCGAAGTCGAACACGGTCACGTACGGCGCCAGCTTGCCGTTGCACACGACGTAGCGGCCGTCGGGCGAGAAATCGGCGCCGTGCGGACTCTTGGCGCAGGGAACGAGGTACATCGAACCGGGGATGTCCTTCGGTTCGAGGACCCGCACGCCGCCCACCATCTTGCCTTTCCCGGCAGTGGCGGCAGCGGTGGCCTGCTTCCAGTTCACGAACACGAGGTAGTCGCGGTCCTTCTGGCTGGCGGTGACTTCGAGGCGGCCGGTCGCTTCCTCGGTGTTATATGACGTCCACACCACCCAGTCATGCGATGCTTCGCGGCCGGTCGACGCCAGGTCCCAATCGAACGGCGGCGTCATGATCTGCCACGCCAGGCTCATCGTCCCGGTGGCGCTGTCGATCTTGATGCCGCTCACGACGCCGTGGTATTTCGTGGCGTAGTCGCTGAGCGGCGCGTAGGTCCCTGTCGGCAGCGGAATCGAGAAGCGGCTCGCCACCACCGCGAACTCGGAATTCTCGGTCAGGAATGCCGAACCGTGACTGCCGCTCGAATTGGGAATGGGTCCCAGAATCTGTTTCGTCTTGAAGTCCTTCAGGTCGATCCGCGCCACCCGGTTGTTGGCGTTGTCGTTGACGAACAACCAGCGACCGTCATAGTCGCCCTTCGTCTTGGAGAGGGCGGGGTGGTGGACGTCGCCCCAGGTGTAGCCGCCCAGCATCTGCTTCGAGTCTTCATCGAAGCCGTAGCCGGTGCCGGGGTAGGGGGTGAACACCGGGATCGTCATGATGTGCCGCATCGAGGGGATGCCGGCGACGAAGACGTTCCCCGAGTGCCCGCCGCTGTAGAACAGGTAGTAATCGTCGAGCTGGCCAGGGGCGACGTAGGTCCGCTGTGCGGCCACGCGCACGTCCGCCAGCTGGCTGTTCTGGCCCGACTGCGGGGTCTTGGACGGCGCGCACGCCGCGAGGGCGGCGAGACCGGCCAGCAGGGTGAAGCGGGAAGTCATGGATGCTCCTTGTGTTCTGGTGTGTTGTGTTCGTGCTCTTCGCTGATCTGCTTCAGCATGTGAATGACCGAATCCCGTTCCGCCGGGGTCAGCTTGATCAGCTGGCCGAGCACCATCTGCATCGTGCCGGTGGGGTTGGGAAGGAATTCCTCGAGGGACGTGCCGAAGCGGCTGCGCACATCGGTGTAGGCGATCGACAGGTCGGGACCGACGTCGGTGCTCGACTTGATGCCGACGGCTGTCACCGAGTGACACGTCGGGCAGCCTTTGGTGAGAAACAGGTTCGCCCGCGGGTCATTGCCGGTGATCGTCGGCGGGGCGACGGCCGCCATGCCGGGAAGCGTCGGCATCACCGGTGGCTTCGGCGCGCTCTTGCCGCACCCCGCGCAGACGACGACGCCGGCAAGAAACCACGAAACGCGAGCGATCACAGGGACTCCTGTTCAGGGAAATGAGCGACGTCGCCGTAGGAGCAGGACGCGTCGCCGTCGGGGATGTAGTCGAGGCGATGGAGCTGGCGCCCGAGCAGCTCCTCGAGGAGCTGCTGCTCGAACTGACACGGCGTGCGGGTGATGGACACGACGTCCCGGATCGGGCAGTGGCACAGCCGCAACGTCGGCTCGCGAGGGCTGGTGCCCACCTGCGCCATGAAGCCTTCTTCCGAGAGGATGCGCGCCACCTCCTGGACCCGCGCGCTCCCCGAGAGGCCGTCGACCCGCGCCAGCGCCGCGTCACGCCGGGCGGCGACGCGACTCTCGAAGAAGCGACGCAGTACCCGGGTGTAGCCCCGTTCGGTCAGGTGTCCGATCAGCTCCCGCAACACCTGGGGCGAGCGATTGGGAAACAGCGCATCGCCGCGATCGGTCAGGGCGTAGACGACTTCGGGTCGCCCCGGTTTGCCGTGCCGGCTGCCCTGGCGCTGGACCAAGCCACTCGCCACCAGCGACTGCAGGTGTTCGCGCAACGTGGCCGGGGCGAACGGCACTTCCCGGGCGACCTGCGACCGCGTCGCGTTGCCCAGGCGTTTCAGCACCAGCAGGACTGCCTGCTGCGTGTCGCCCAGCCCGAGACCGGTGAGCTGCGCTCCGTCGATTTTCGTGTTTTCGCTGGCCGAATCCATGGCAACGAGGCTAGGCGCCGTGCCGTGAGGGGATGAGCAAGGCACCATGAAGGGACTTTACCCATCGAGTGCGTGAGGAGGTCTGCACGCCGATTTCATCTTCGGTTCAGGCACGCCGCGCAGATTGCACTTCGCTCGCGGTGAGGCGGGAAGGCTCCCGGACGGCAAGGGAACGGGACGCGTTCCAACCTCATCCATGCCGGAAGTGGCACACCGGCATGCGTGCGGGAGGCCATCCCAACAGCGGCCGACTCGCAACGCCCACACCGAAAGCTGACCTTCTAGGTGTGATCGAACGACCCGCTCCCGATTGCAGTTCGGTGCAGCGGGTCGTTCCGTGTTCATAGTCTCTCAGCCTCTCTTCATCAGACCTTCAGCCCCGAGGGGCGACGTTGAGGCGTCGACCGTCACCTTGGAGGGGACCATGAGAGTCGCCGACATCATGCAGACGAATCTCGAAACCATCAGCACCGAGGATTCCGTCGAAGCCGCCGTCGAGGTCCTCGCCGACAAGCACATCTCCGGGTTGCCGGTGGTGAGCAAGCGCGGCCAACTAATCGGGGTGCTCTCGACGACCGACGTGCTGCAGCTGCTCGCCGAAGCTCCCGACCCCGAACGCCGAGGCGAGGTGCTCGAAGGGACGCTGGTTCGAGACATCATGACGGCGAAGCCGATCACGGTCGGTCCCGATGAAGACATACACGAGGCCGCCCGGCAGATGCTGTACGGCGAGATTCACCGCCTGTTCGTGGAGTTCGACGGCTCGCTGGTTGGCGTGCTCACGCAGTCGGATATCGTCGGAGCCGTGGCCGGCGCGGTGCCCGGCTCCAGACTCTAGGAGGCTGTATGTATGTGTCCGACATCATGCGCACCGATCTCCGGACGATCGGAACCGAAGCGACCGTCGCCGACGCAGTCCGGGTGTTCGCTGCCAGCGGCGTCTCGGCGCTCCCAGTGCTCGATCGTCTCGGACGTGCGGTGGGGATCTGCTCGACGCGCGATATCCTCGATGCGGAAGCCAGATGCCACGACGTGCTGTCCCGCGAGCATCTGTTCGAGCGGACCCTCGTGCTCGAGGTCATGACCCCCTGGCCGGAAACGGCCGGCCCGCAGGAAGATGTCCGGGCCGTCGCGCAGCGCATGCTCGACGCGAAGGTCAAGCGGCTGTTCGTGGAAGACCGTGGTGCGCTGGTCGGCGTGGTGTCGCAGACCGACATCGTCGCCGCGGTGGCGAACGCGCGGGTGTAGCGACGTGCTGGCGCCGCCGCCCGTCCTGCTCTCCGCGGACCGGATTGCCGAGCGGGTGACGGAGCTGGCCGGGCAGATCTCCCGTGACTATGCGGGCGTCGACGACCTGCTGCTCGTCGGCGTATTGCGCGGTGCGTTCATCTTCCTCGCCGATCTGTCCCGGCGGCTGACGGTGCCCTGCAGCGTCGATTTCATCGCTCTGTCGCGCTATCAGCATGGCTCTACGGCGACCGCGGACGTGCGGTTGATCATGGACCTGCGCGTCCCGATCGCCGGGCGACACGTGCTGCTCGTGGAAGACATCGTCGACAGCGGGGGGACGCTCGACTATCTCATCCGCACCCTGCGGGCTCGGAACCCGGCCTCGTTGCGAATCTGTGCACTGACGCGGAAGGCGGAATGCGCGCCCCCGGGGCTGCGCATCGATTACCTCGGGTTCGACATTCCCGACCAGTGGGTGGTCGGCTATGGGTTGGACTACCGCAACCAACTCCGCACGCTCCCCTACATCGGCATGCTGGACCCGGCCGTGATGCAGTGCAGCGAGTCCGGGGCGATCGCGTCAGGCGCCGACAGCGGTGACGCCCGGTTGCGGATGCTGGGCGCCGAGCGGTAGGTAATGGCTGAACCAGCCGGCCGCCTCCTCGGCGACCCGCTCGAGCGTGCCCGGCTCCTGAAACAGGTGCGTCGCCCGGGGGACGACGATCAGCTCCCTGATGCCACCCAGCAGCGCGAGCACGCGCGCGTTGAGCTCGAGGACGGTGGGATCGGCGCCGCCCACAATCAGCAGCGTGGGCACCGTCACGCGCCGCAGCCACTCACCCGCGAGATCAGGGCGCCCGCCGCGCGACACGACTGCCCGCACGCGGGTCGTTCCGTCCGCGGCCATCAGCGCCGCTGCGGCTCCCGTGCTGGCACCGAAATACCCGGGCACCAGGTCCCGAGTCGCCGGGTACTCGGCGGCCCATTCGGTCGCGAGCTGTAACCGTTCGGCGAGCAGCGGAATGTCAAACACATTGTCGCGGGAGCGGCTTTCGCGATCAGTCAACAGGTCGAACAGCAGCCACCCGAGGTTGGCATCGAACAGGCGATCGGCCACATAGCGGTTGCGCGGCGAGAGCCGCGAGCTGCCGCTGCCGTGCGCGAACAACACCAATCCCACGGGATGCGGCGGCAGGGCCAAGGTGCCCGGCACCGAGTGCGTCATGCCGATCGGGATATCCACCGCCTCGGGGACGTGATTCAAGACGAGTTCGGAGCGTGGCGGGGTCATTGGGCGACCTCGCCCTCAGGCGCGGGACGCCGCCGTGCCCGAACAGCCGCCCGTGCCGCAACGACCAGCGCCGCGGTCGTGGCCGCGATGGCAGCGATCTTCACCGTCTTTTTGAGCGCGGCCTGCACGGCGCGGTCACGCTGGCGCTGCTCGGCGGCCTTGCCAGCCTTGACCAGGATGGCGTCGGTCGCGATGGCGATGCGTCTGGCGGCCTTCTTGGCCCTCGTCTTGGTGTCCATACAACTCTCCTTTCGTCGCGCTGCACTCATCCCAATACCACACTCTGGGAAGATCACCCAGAGGCGTGAGCCCGCTCTGAAAGGAGTGTGAGAAGGGCATCTCCTGTGGTCAGGTCGACGCGGGCCGGCGTCCTGCCAGCGACTCGAGCTCGCGCACGAGGCCTGCCTGTCCGGGAACGATTTGCCGCAGCGCATCGGGGATCGAAAGCCAGCCGGCGCGGTCGACCTCGGGGAACTCCCGTGTTTCGCCGGAGCGAGGCGGCCATTCCAGATCTGGCAGGCCCCGCCTGCTACTGCCCTACCGGGGCGCTCCGGGTCGCCTCGAGCAGATCCCGGACTTGTTCATCCTCGACTTGTTCGAAGTGCTCGTAGTGGAGCCCCACGGCCCCGAACGGCTCGGGTTGCAGGGGGCACACCACCTCGTCCACCTCGTTGGCGAGCGCCTCGCAGGCGTCGCGCGTCCCGACAGGCACCGCGGCGATGAGATGTGTCGGCGCATGCTGACCAACGGCGCGGGCAGCGGCCTGTATGGTCGCCCCGGTTGCAAGGCCATCGTCCACGACGATGACCGTGCGGCCGGCGATCGCCGCGGCCGGCCTCAGGTTCCGCAGCCACGTCTGGCGGTGTCGCGCCTCGGCCATCTGCACCCGCGTTACCGCCTCGAGGTACGAGTCGGCCACGTGCAGGCCGGAGATCATCTCCTCGTTGAGGACCCGGCCGCCCTCGGCAGTCACCGCGCCGATCGCCAGCTCGGGTTGGCCGGGGGCGCCGAGCTTGCGGGCCACCACTACGTCCAACTCCGCCTCGAGCTGACGCGCGATCTCCGCTGCCACAACGACTCCGCCGCGCGGGATGCCGAGGACCAGCGTGTCGCGTCCCCGATATCTGGCCAGCGCCTTCGCCAGCACGTCACCTGCCTCGATGCGGTCGCGAAACATCGAGTCACGTCTCATCGTTCACTCTCCCTGTCGGGTCGGCGGGAGTCTTGGCGACCTGGGCCAACTGGGCTGCAACGCCGTCCGGCTCGATTCGCAGCGGCTCCACGAGGAGCGGTGCCGGCAACGCGTTGATCAATCGCTCGGTCACGCTGCCGAGCAGCAGACGGTCGATCCAGTCCTTGCCGTGGGCACCGACGACCAGCAGGTGTGCTCCCCATTCGGCCGCTTCCGCCGTCAACTCGTGGACGACATCCCCGAACCGGACCGTGCGCTCGGCGTCCACGATCTGGAGACGCGGCCAGACACGCCGCTCCAGGGCCGCGAGCGACTGCCCCTCAAACCGTTGCTGATCGACCCACCGGGCCACGGCTGGATTGGTTGTCAGGGATTCGATGACGTGGATCGCTCGCAACTTGCCCTGCGCCAACCTGGCGAAGCGCTCAGCCTCGCGGATCGTGGGTTCGGCTGCTGGAGAGAGATCGATGGCCACCAGCACCCGGTCCAAGTCCGTGAGCTCGCCCTTGGTGATGAGCACGGGAGCCGAGAGGAGTCGGGCCGCGTCGAGCGCGGTGCTTCCGCCGAGCCAGCGGCCCAGGGCCAGGTGTCGCTTGCCGCCGAGAATGACCAGCCCGGCGCCGACGCGCTCGGTCTCCGCCTGGAGAACCGGCGCCGGGCGGCCGATGCGGATGACGAGCTCGCCGGGAGCGCCGCTCGCCAACGCGGCGCTTCGCGCCTCCTCGAGCTGGGGGCCGATGAGCTCGGCGAGCGCCTTCTCGAGCTCGGCTTCATTGTCCTGCAGCAGCCTCGCGGTCAGCACGACACCGGGATCACGCACGGCATGCACGAGCCGCCACCGCGTGTCCGTGCGCGCGGCCAACCGAGCCCCGAAGCGGGCGGCGCTGACGGACTCGCTCGAGCCGTCCACGGCGACGAGAATCGGCTTCCAGTCGTCTGTCCTAATACGCCGATACCTCGAGTGCCGACACGTCGCCTCCTCACGCGATACCCAAAGCTCGTCGCCGGTGGATGAAGAACCAATGAGATCGCGTCGAAGGGTGACGCCCCTTCATGAGGCTCTCAGCCTCGCTTCAGCGACCGCTGGCATCTTGGTCGAAGGAGGCGCTGATGACTGCTACTCTGACGGGCCCGCGTCGCGGGTCGATAGAGAAAACGCTGCCGGTGGACGCGACATCGCTCGTGGTCGCCGTCGATCACGCGCACGCCCGCTTCTTTCTCGTACGCAAACACGAGACGGTCGAGCTGCCGTGTCTCGTATCCCCGCGGATGCGCGGCGGAAGGTTCCACAGCGATCGGCAGGGTTCGCCCGGATGGGGCGAGGGCGGCTTCCACGGTCGCCGGCGTGAGGAGGAGCGTCGCCATATGGCTGCGGTGGCGCGCCGGATCGCCGGCGGGCTCCGCGCGCACGATGTGCACGAGCTCATTCTCGGTGGGTCGGCGCCGGTACTTGCAGCACTACGGAACGTGCTGCCTGCAACGGTCGCCCGGCTCCTCGCGGGGACGGCACCGCTCAATCCGGTGGAGCTGACGCCTGCAGCCGTCGCGCGGATCACGCCGGCGCTGCAGCGTTCCCACACGAGGCTGCTGCAGGCCGAGTGGCTGGCGAAGCTCAGTGAGGCGTTCGGGCGCGGCCTCGCAGCGGAGGGGCTGCGGGACGTGCTGCGTGCGCTCGGGGAGGGCCAGGTCCGGACGCTCCTGGTAGTCGGGAAATTCGCCCGCGTCGGCTATCGCTGCGCGGGTTCGGGTCGTCTGGTGTTGACGAAGGCCGACGCTGAGGGCGAGCCTGTCATCCGCGTCGGCGACGTCGTCGCGGCGGCGAAAGACGACACACGGGCGCTGGGCGGAGACGTGATCGAGATCGAGGATCCCCAGCTCGCTGCTCGACTCGACGGCGTGGCGGCGCTGCTGCGGCACCGTTAGCAGCGCTACCGGGGCCGCCACTCCTGGAGGAGATTCTCGAGGTCGAGATATCGTGAAGACGGCTCCAGTGCGACTCTGCCGTGGGGTGACGATCGGGGTGGGGAGCGTGATCGGCATTGGAGTCGTCGTCGAACAAGATACGCAGGTCGGCGCGCTCAGCGTCGTACCCAAGCACCGGCACCTCGACGGCCACGCGCTGTACGGCGGGGTGCCGGTGCGACGCCTCGATCGCGTGGAGCTCGCGGAGCGCTAAACAGGAACCGCGAGCAGCGCGCCTTTAGCACGACGGAGCAGGCGGGCGGCGACGGTCGTGACCGCTCCCGCGGCGCCGTAGTTCATGCCCCGGTGATACCCGAAGACGATCAGGGCACCGGGTCCGCTGCTCGCCTCGTTCAGGATCTCCGAGACGATGTCGCCTTGGCGCACGATCGTTTCCAACGCCAGCACGGTCCCCCCGCCTCCGG
>Ga0247675_1000051_pt1 | contig 10940 bp, 12 predicted proteins | sample CNK16_metaG_FD_189930 | JGI IMG/M metagenome (GOLD analysis project Ga0247675, IMG submission 189930) | Soil microbial communities from Purdue University Martell Research Forest, Indiana, United States - CNK16 | ecosystem: Environmental > Terrestrial > Soil > Temperate forest > Bulk soil... | reverse complement strand
ATCGCCCCTGATGGTGACGAGGCGACGATGCTGGCCCACGTGTACGATTACGATCTCGTCGTGCTGGACGTGATGCTGCCGAAGAAGAACGGGCTGCAGGTGGCAGCGGAGCTGCGGCGGGAGGGCCGGCGCACGCCGATCCTGATGCTGACGGCGCGGGACGCGACCGAAGACGTAGTGCGCGGGCTCGACGCCGGAGCGGACGATTACCTCGCCAAGCCGTTCAAGTTCGACGAGCTGCTGGCGCGGGTTCGCGCGCTGTTGCGCCGCGGCGGCGCCGCCCGAACCGACCTGCTCGTCTATGGGCCGGTCGAGCTGGACCGTTTGAAGCACAAGGTGCGGGTCCTGGGCAAGGGGATCGATCTCACCCCCAAGGAATTTCATTTGCTCGAGCACTTCCTGCTGCACGCCGAGGAAGTGGTTCGTCGCACCGAGCTGCTCGAAAAAGTGTGGGACATGCACTTCGACCCCGAGAGCAACGTGGTCGACGTCCATGTCGGCAATCTGCGCCGCAAGCTCCGTCAGGTGGCCGGACAGGAATTGATCCACACCGAGCGCGGCGTCGGGTTCCGGCTCCAGCAGCCTGACGAGACCCGACAGACAGCGTGACCCAATCGCTCCGGCGGACCCTCGTCGTCCGATTTGCGGCGACGATGGCCGTCGGATTGGTGGTGGCGTCGGCCGCCATCTGGGTGGCGGCGTCGCGCGTGCTGGGTCATCAGCTCGATCAGGGTCTTACGGCGATGGCGTTCATCGCCGCCACCGAAGTGGCGCCAACCAGCGGGTGCGGACCTGCGGCGCACGCTGTGGCGCTCGATGCGCTCCGCTACCAACGCCAGATCAACCGGTTCGTCGTTTTCCGCGATCCCGCCTGTGCCGTGACGCGCGCGGTACCGGGCTGGGCGGCTGACATTCCCGTCGACACCGCCGCGGCCGCCGCCGCCCGGAGCGACCGGCAGACCTTCAGTGAAGCTCACTGGCATGGCATGGACGTCCGGTCCACCTACCTCGCTGTGGCAGACGCCGACACAACGGGGCGCAGCCATCGCGTGGTTCAGGTGGCTGCGTCGCTCGAGCCCGTGGAGCGGCTGCAGCGGCTGATGCTGTTCGCGCTGGTTGGTATCGTGGTGTTCGGGACCGGAGCCACGCTGGTCGGGGCCGGGCGTCTGGCTGACTCCGCCGTACGGCCGGTCAAGGAAATCACGGAGCAGGCGACCCACATCGCGGCCGGCACGCTCGATCAGCGATTGTCGGCGCACGCGACTGCCGAGGAGTATCGCGGACTGGTGGGAGTCCTGAATGGCATGCTGGACCGTCTGAGCAGCGCGTTCACGATCCAGCGCCGGTTCACGACCGATGTGAGCCACGAGCTGCGCACGCCGCTGACCGCGCTGCGGGGGGAGATCGAGGTCACGTTGCGCAACGAGCGGTCGGCCCGGGAATACCAGCGGGTGCTGCACAGCGCGCTCGAGGAAATCGAGCGGATGACGACGATGACGGAAGAGCTGCTGCTGATCAACCGCGCCGAATCGCGCCAGCTCTCGCTGCAGCTGGCGCCGACCGACGTGCTCGCCGTTGCCCAGGAGTCGCTCGACGGCTTCCGCCACCGCATCGCGGAGAAGGAGCTGCGCACGCAGTGTGTGAGTGGGGACGGCGGGACGCGGCCGCGGGTCGACGCCGAGCTGATGCGCCGGCTCTTCGACGAGCTGCTCGACAACGCTATCACGTTTTCCGAGTTCGGCGGTGCGCTGACCGTGCAGCTGGAGCAGGCGCCGGGGGTGGAGCGGGTCGTGGTCGAGGATTCCGGTCCCGGCATCGACGCTGCGGACCTGCCGCACCTCTTCGAGCCGTATTTCCGGGCCGACCAGGCGCGTACGCGCGGGACCGGCACCGGACTCGGCCTGACGGCCGCTCTCGCCATCGCCCGTCTCCACGGCGGCGATATTCGCGCGATGAACCGCGCGAGCGGCGGCGCGCGATTCGAAGTCGATCTACCCGTACCGGTGGGAGCCTGATCATGGACGCGGAGATGCGGGAGGCGATGACCGAGGCCCGGGCGAGCTACGATCGCTGCGCACAGGTGTCGCGGTTCGTGGACGACTTCTACGACCGGCTGTTCGAGGTCCTGCCGGAGGCGCGGGCCCGGTTTGCCCAGACCGACTTCGACCGCCAGCGGAGATTGCTGCGCCACGCGATCGGGTTGCTGCTCAGCTTTCCGTCCGAGCGCGACGACGAGCCCAACATCCTGTCGCGCATCGCCGAGCGCCACAACCGGAAGGATCTGGCGATCGAGCCGGCTTTCTACGGGCCATTTCTGGAGAGCCTCATCGACACCGTAAAGCGCCACGACCCGGCCTGCACGCCGGCCGTCGAGCAGGCCTGGCGAACGACGTTGGCGAAGGGATTCGCGTACATGCAATCGCGCTACTGACCGGAGGTCAATGTGGCTGAGCAAGCGCCGCAGCTGGATCACCCGAAGGGAACGTTGCTGCTGGTTGCGATCTACGGAGTGTTGATGGTGTTGAGCTGGTTCGGCGTCTACTTCCTCTTGTATCTGCGGCGGGGAGGAGTGACGCCATGAACGTTCCCCTCTACGAGAAGATCTGGATGTGGGCCGCGGCCGTGATCATCGTGGTGTTCGCGCTGTCGGTTGCGGTCGGATACGGCGCCAGCGCGCTCCAGCCGCCCAGCCACGTCGAGACGATCGACCCCGCCAAGGTGTTCGGCGATCCCCGCTTCGCCCAGCGCGGCGTCACAATGACCGCGGGCGGCGCGACGGTGGTAGCGGTCGCGATGATGTTCACGTTCCAACCCGCCGAAGTCCGCGTGCCGGCCGGCAAGCCGGTGACGTTCCGGCTCACCAGCATCGACGTCACGCACGGCTTCGAAATCGTGGGAACCAACGGCAACACGATGGTCGTCCCCGGCTACGTCAGTCAATTCACGACCCGGTTCGCGCCCGGCGAATACCTCATCGTCTGCAACGAGTACTGCGGCGGCGGACATCATCTGATGTCCGCGAAGCTCATCGCCGAGGCCACACCATGAACCGCGCCGACCGCCTTCCCCTCGCGAATTTCGCGGTGGCGATCACGGCGTTCGGCATCGCCTCCGCGATGGCCATGATGCAGGCGCTGTCGCGGGCAAGCCTCGATTTGCCGTTCCGCTCTCCCAAGATGTACTACCTCTCCGTGACCGCCCACGGCGTGCTCATGGCGCTGGTGTTCACGACGTTCTTCATCGTGGGATTCGGGTACGTCGTCGTGACGCGCACGCTGAATCGCCCCCTCGCCACGCCGCGACTCGCCTGGACGGGGTTCTGGGTTGCCCTCACCGGCACCGCCCTCGCGGCGGGCGCGATCCTGTCGGGCCAGGCCAGCGTCCTGTACACCTTCTACCCGCCGCTCCAGGCGCATCCCGCCTTCTACATCGGCGCCGCCCTGCTGATCGTCGGCAGCTGGTGCTGGAGCGCGACGACCATCCTCACGTACCGGGCGTGGCGTCGCGAGCATCCCGGAGTGCCGGCGCCGCTCGCGTTGCACGGCATGCTGGTGACGGCGATTCTCTGGCTCATCGCGACCGTCGGCGTCGCGATCGAAGATCTTGTGCTGCTCATTCCCTGGTCGCTCGGGCTCACGAAGACGATCGACCCGATGCTCGCCCGCATGCTGTTCTGGTACTTCGGGCATCCACTGGTCTACTTCTGGCTGCTGCCGGCGTATGTCGTCTGGTACACGATCTTCCCGCGCGTCGCCGGCGGTAAACTGTTCAGCGATCCGCTGGGGCGACTGGTCTTTATCCTCTTCCTCATTTTGTCGACGCCGGTCGGGTTCCATCACGAATTCATGGATCCAGGAATCCCGGCGGGATGGAAGTTCCTGCACTCGATGATCACGATGTGGATCCTGTTTCCGAGCTTCGTGACGGCGTTCACGATCACCGCTTCGATGGAGGTGGCGGGACGCCTCAAGGGCGCGACGGGCTGGCTCGACTGGTTGGGCAAGCTGCCGTGGCGTGACCCGACGTTTTCGAGCGTCGCTTTCGCGATGCTGTTGTTCGCCATCGGCGGCATCGGCGGGGCGATCAACGCCTCGTACATGCTGAACTCGGTCGTCCACAACACCGCGTGGATCCAGGCGCACTTTCATCTGACGGTGGGCAGCGCGGTCGCGCTCACGTTCATGGGCGTGTCGTATTACCTGCTGCCGCGGCTGCTCGGCCGCGAGCTCGAGCTGGGGCTGCTGGCGCGCGTGCAGCCGTATTTGTGGTTCATCGGGATGGCGCTGTTCTCGTTCTCGAATCACATCACCGGCCTGATGGGAATGCCGCGCCGCGTCATGGAGGCGACGTACGGCGGCAGTCCGATCGCGGCGCAGTGGAAAGTGCTGACCGGCGTGTCGGCGGTCGGCGGCCTGTTTCTGTTCGCGAGCGCCGGCTGCTTCGTGCTCGTGATGCTGGGGACGTGGCTCGCCGGGAAACGGCGGGACCCGCAGCCGATCGAGTGGGCCGAGCCGTTGCATCCGGTGGCCGCCCGGACGACACTGCTGGACCGCTACGGTCTATGGACCATCGTCGCGATCGTGATCGTGTTGATCGCGTATGCGGTGCCGCTGTGGCAACATCTGCAAATGACCACGTACGGGTCGCCGGGCTTCAAGCCCTTCTGATGAGGCGCCTTGGCCTGCAGCGGTATCCGGTGGCGGTGCTTGCCGCCACGGGACTTGCCGCGGGGCTGGTGCTGCTATTCGTGTTTCGGGACCCGGCTGCGGCAGGCCGGGTCTTCTTCGCCACCCTCCTGCTCGGGGGCGTACCACTCGTCGCCCGCACCCTCTGGGGAATGGTGCGCGGGCGGTTTGCCGCGGATGTGGTGGCGGCGCTGGCGATCGTCGGAGCCGTCCTCTTCCGGGAGCCATTCGCGGGAGCGGTGATCGTGCTGATGCAATCCGGCGGCGAGGCGCTGGAGGCCTACGCCATGCACCGGGCCACGGCGTCGCTCGAAGCCCTTATGGCACGCGCTCCCAAGATCGCGCACCGCCTCACTGGTGGAGTATTCCAGGACGTCCCGGTCGAGGACGTTCGTCCGGACGACGTCCTGATCGTCAAGCCGGGCGACCTCGTGCCGGTCGACGCCATCGTCACCACGGGGTCGTCGGCGGTCGACCAGTCGGCCCTAACCGGGGAGCCGATTCCCATCCGGGCGCGCTCCGGGACCGAGCTGATGAGTGGCAGCGTGAATCTCGAGGGCGCGCTCACGGTTCGCGCGTTGCGGCCCAGCACCGAGAGCCAATATCAGCAGATCGTGCGGCTCGTGGAGCAGGCGCGCGCCGAGAAGCCCCCGATCGTCCGCATGGCCGATCGGGTAGCCGTCTGGTTCACTCCGGCCACGCTGCTCGTGTGTGGTGTCGCCTATCTCATCACACGTGATCCGGTGACAGTGCTTGCCGTGCTCGTGGTCGCCACTCCCTGTCCGCTGATTCTCGCGGCGCCCGTCGCCGTGATCGCGGCGATCAGCCGCGCGGCGGCCAGCGGCATCATCGTGAAGAGCGGCGCGGCGATCGAGCAGGTTGGGCGCGCGCGCGTCGTCGTCTTCGATAAGACGGGGACCCTGACGCTGGGCCGGCCGCTCGTGGAAAGGATCGCGGTGACGAACGGCCGCTCCGCGGATGAGCTGCTGCGGCTTGCGGCGGCGGTGGAGCAGTTCTCGGCGCATCATCTTGGCCGGGCAGTTGCCGAGGCCGGACGGCGTCGCGGCTTGTCGATTCCAGCGGCGGCGGATGTCCAGGAAACCCACGGCCTCGGCATCTCGGGAACCGTCGACGGACATGCGGTCGAAGTTGGCTCGGCCGTCTACCTCCTGAATCGAGGGATCGCGCTCAGCGACGGCGTCAGCGACGAGACCGCGGCGTTTGTGGCGGTCGACCGCCGCTATGCCGGATTCATCACCTTCGCCGATCGCCTACGCCACCAGGTGCCCGCCTTGCTGCGCCGGCTGGAGCTACTCGGTGTAGCCGACACCGTGATGCTCACCGGAGACCGCGCGGAGGCCGCGGAGTCCATCGCGGCGCAGGCGGGAATTCGCACGGTGCGGGCGGATCTCCTCCCCGCGGACAAGGTGACGGCGGTTCAGGAGCTGAAGGCCCACCGCGGTGCGGTCGTGATGGTGGGAGACGGCGTGAACGATGCCCCGGCGCTTGCTGCCGCCACGGTGGGTATCGCACTGGGCGAGCACGGCCCGGCGGCGTCCGCCGAGGCCGCCGATATCGTGCTGCTCGTCGATGACATCTCGCGGGTGGCGGACGCCATCGCGCTGAGCCAGCGCATGCGCCGCATCATCATGCAGAGCCTCACCATCGGCCTCGGCGTCAGCTTCGCGCTCATGATCGTGGCCAGCACCGGCCGGCTGCCTCCATCGATCGGAGCGTTGCTGCAGGAGGTGCTCGACGCCGCGGTGATCCTCAATGCGCTGCGGGCGCGGAGCGCAGCGTAAGCCTCTCTTCATCGACGAATCATGATTGCTTCCGGAACCGCCTCCTACCTTCTGATGCGGTGGCGTAGCGCACGGATGTGGGAGTGTGCCCGCCGGCACTGCGTGAGACTGGGCTCGATGGCCCGTTTCTTGGTCCGCTGCGCTACGCCACGCTGGTCCACCAAAGCAATGCGGGAGGGGCCATGCGACACGAGGGGCTGACGGTCTTCCTGCTGTTCTTCGGGCTCGCGCTGCTCGACGCCATCGCCGAGAATCAGTGGCTACGCGCCGCCTTCTGGCTTGCGATCGGTGTTGGCTTTGTCCTGCTGGACCGGCGCAGCGACCGGCGCCGCCTCGGGCGCCGCTCGGGAGCGCACCCCTTCTGGGTGTGAGTCGCGAAACAGCCCGTAATACACCGGCGCCCCCAACGCCACGATTCCCAGACCGAGTGCCGCCTGCAACGGGTTGTGTCCCGCCAGGAGGAAGAGCAGCACGGCCACCAGCGCGAGGAAGAGAATCGGCGTCAGGGGGTAGCCGGGCGTTCTGTAGCCGGATGGTGCGGGTTGTCCCGCGCGTCGACGAATCACGAACAGACCCGCGACGGTGAGCGCGAGGAAGAGGACCGTGACGAATATGAAGTACGCCACGATCCCGTTGAACGAGCCTGACAGCACGAGCATCGATGCGAGGCTCGCCTGGATCGCGATGGCGCGGGCGGGGGTCCCGAACCGCGGGTGCACCGTCGCGACCGCCTTAAAGAACACTCCGTCCCCGGCCATCGCGTAGTACACCCGCGGCAACGCCATCAACAGCGCGAGCAGGCTGCCGAGCACCGCGATGACGACGATCGCGGCGAAGATCTTTCCGCCGGCCGCGCCGAACAGTACGGTTCCTACCTGTGCCGCAAACGCCTCCCCTGATGTCACCTGCTCGAGCGGCACCAGATAGAGAAAGACGGCACTGGTGAGGATGTAAACGGCCGCGACGGCGGCGACTCCTAGCGCCAGGGCCCGCGGCACCGTGCGCTCGGGGTCGCGTGCTTCACCGGCGAGCTTGCTGATCTCCCACCAGCCCCCGAACGCGAAGAATGCTCCCACCAGGGCGGGTGCGAGCGCGCCCGGCAACGGGTCCGAGCCGGGATGTTGCGCGACGAACGGCAGGAAGTTCGACCAGTTCCCGGCGCGCAGCGCGAGGGCGAGAACCGCGATCAGTGCGAGGGCGCCCAATTTCAGCGCGGTGAACCACTGCATCACACGCGCCCCGAGCCGCACGCCGATCACGTTGACACCCGCCAGCCCCGCGATCGTCAAAACGGATACGATCTTCTGCGCGCCAGCCGACAGCGGCACGATGTAGGCCACATAGCTCGCGAGACCCACCGCGAGGGCCGCGGTGATCCCCGGGTCCATGACCAGCATGCACTTCCAACCATAAAGGAAAGCGACCGCGGGTCCGTAGGCCTGGCGCAGGTACACGTACCCCCCGCCGGCTTCGGGAAACCGCGCCGCCAGCTCGCCGTAGCAGAGCGCGCCGGCGAGTGCCATGCCGGCCATCACGAGCCACACCACCAATAACCAGAAGGGGGAGCCGAGGGAGCGGGCCATTCCCGCGGGGGTGAGAAAAATTCCGACGGCGATGACTTCGCCGATCACGAGCGCGGTGACGGCACCCACGCCGAGTTGACGCTTCAAGGAGGTCATGGCGGCGGAAAGCTGCACTCCTTCATGCCGATCTCAAGACGTGTTCAGTCAGGGTTCCGTACACTGCGCCAGACGTCTACGAATGAGGTCCAGCCATGCTGATCGATCGATGCCTCCGCTGCTTCGACGTGACCCAGGTCTGCGAGACGACGATTCGTGCCCTTCCCCGTGAAGTGTACGAGGCGATGCTGGGAACGGACCTGCGCGATCCTCTGATCGACGCCCTGTTCGCGCTGCGCGAGCTGCCGCGGCGGATCTCCCGCCGTCTCCATGGACAACCGCCTGTGGCCGAGACGTCCCGCGTGACGTTCGGCGACATCGCCACCGGACCTATTTGGGTGCGGTTGGCGGAGGAGCCGGGCGTCGAGCTCGTCGTCGGCTCGATCGGACGTTTCTGGGAGAAGGACTATGGTTGGCGACCGATCGCCGCAGAACAGTTCGCGGCCTATCAGGAGCCCGGATACGCCAAGGTCGTGCTCAGCCTCGCCGTCCTCCCCTCGCTGGCGGGATTGACGCTACTCCGCTACGAGGCCCGGACCGCGACGACCGACGCGGTGGCGGCCCGCCGGTTCCGCCGTTACTGGCGGTTGATCCGGCCCGGCGTAGTGCTGGTGATGCGACGTGCGCTCCATCGCATCAAGGAGCAAGCTGAGCGACGCGCGGGGGTCGCGGTTCCTGCTTAGTTGACCCGTCCGTGCTCGCGGGCGAGAGCGCCGAGCCCGGCGGCGGCAAGCCCGGCGAGAATGAGGTAAACGAAGAAGCCGTACACGCACGCGGGGTAGCCGAAGACCGTCCCGGGCGCTCCCGGCGCGGGGCAGGTCGCTGCGCCGACGCCGAACAGCTCCTTATAGGACAGAATTCCTGAGAACGCGACCCCAAATAGACTCACGGCGAGGATCAGCAGCAGTGAACTCTTGGCGGTCATACAAGGCTCCGTGCAGAGACTGACCCTGCCTCGGTAGGGTTGCGATCGTTCTGCATCGCAGAACTCCCGGAGGAGTCATGGGCAGTCTCGCGCTCACCGTCTGAAGCTGGCTTGAGGGGAGGCTGAGCCCGGCTTCATCCCGTCTTATCCCTGCATGAGACGCCTCTCAAACGCCCTTCACCTGGTCTTGTCCCGCGACGGGCGATGCTTCGATTGTGAACCGCATTGCGAGGTGAACATGACACGTACGTCGCAGCTCAAGCGCGCGTCGCCGCTCCCCATGCCGCGGGTCTTGTTGGATGCCACCACGACGCCTACGGTCGTCACCGTTCCCGCCCGAACCGTCCTGACGCTCGACGGGGATGGGGCTCCCGAAGGGCAGGCCTTCCAGAACAGCGTCGCCGCGATCTACGGCGTGGCGTATGCCCTCAAGTTCGGCCGCAAGAAGGCCGGTCGGCGAGACTTCAAGATCGGTCCGCTCGAAGCCCGCTGGTGGGCGGACGACCCGACACACCGCTTGCCGGACGTCCCGCGTGAGTCGTGGCGCTGGCAGCTGAGAATGGCAGTGCCCGGGAATGTGAAAGCGACCGAGCTGGCTCGCACGGTCGAGAGCGCCACGGACAAGGGGAGCGGGAAGTTGGCGGGCAACCCGGAGGTTAGACGCGTCACGGTGTCCGAGCTGCCCGCGGCCCCTGCCGGTAGAGTGTTGCACATCGGCCCGTATGCAACCGAAGGGGCGAGCCTCGGGCGCGTCGCGGCAGCCATGAAAGCCGCATTGCTGACACCCGCGAACGCGCATACGGAGGTCTACCTCAACGATCCTCGTCGCACCGAGCAGGACAACTTGAAGACCGTGCTCTTGCTGGAGGTGGCCTAGTGCTCCGCCAAAATGAGCTGCGGCTGTCACTGGTGATCGTGTTGCTGGCGGTGCCTGTTCACCTCCTGGGTCTTCTGGCGCCGCAGATCTACCGCGACCCGGCCCTGCTGCTCCCCCAGAACCTGGGGACCGACGTCGTCACACTGTGCGTCGCGATCCCACTCTTGGGCATCGCGGCCGGCGCAATGCGAATCGGATCGCTGCGAGCTCGCTTGCTCTGGCTCGGTGCCCTGGGGTACCTGGTCTACGCATACGGGATGTACGCCCTCGGGGTACGGTGGAATCCGCTGTTCCTCGCCTATCTGACCCTGTTCAGTCTCTCCTTCTTCGCGCTGGTCATCGGACTTCTCGGCACCGACGCGGCCGTGGTGCGCTCGCGCGCGACGGGCGTACCGGTGCGTGCGGTGGCCGCCTATCTGATCGCCATTGCGATCCTGGTGTCCGGGGTCTGGCTGAAAGAAGAAGTCGGATCGCTGCTGCAGGGCACGGTGCCGGTGAGCGTGCAGCAATTCGAGGCACCGACGAACATCGTGCACGTCTTCGACCTCGGGCTGGTGCTGCCGGCGATGGTGATCGCGGCGGTGTTGCTGCTGCGGGACCGCCCCTGGGGCTACGTGCTGGCCGGCATGCTGCTCGTCAAGGCTTCCACGATCGGGCTCTGGGTCGCGGTGATGATCTGGTTCAGCGCTCGCGCGGGAATTGAAACGCCGCTGGCCTACACGGCGTTTTTTCTCGCGTTGACGGCGGCCGGCGTCGCATTGAGCTGGGCGTTCCTGACCCGGATGGGTTCAATTTCCGGGGCGCCGCGCGAATCACTCGCCATGGCGGGAGGGCACGAACGATGAGGACCGCCGTCACCCCGATTTCGCCGGATGTGGTGCTGGAGGACGACAGGCTCATCGAGCGCTTTCTGCCGCACGCGGACGTCACCGAGCGCCACGAGATCGTCATCCGCGCGCCGGCTGACCTCGT
>Ga0247675_1000050_pt1 | contig 11098 bp, 8 predicted proteins | sample CNK16_metaG_FD_189930 | JGI IMG/M metagenome (GOLD analysis project Ga0247675, IMG submission 189930) | Soil microbial communities from Purdue University Martell Research Forest, Indiana, United States - CNK16 | ecosystem: Environmental > Terrestrial > Soil > Temperate forest > Bulk soil | place... | reverse complement strand
TGATGGACTCCGTTCACGAGAAGGACGGGGCGCTCGACACCGACAAGGTGAAGGAGTCCATCACCAGCGTCGTGAAGGAGGAGCAGGAGTACGTCGCCGAGCTCCTCAAGGGTCAGCCCAAGCCGTCCACCGGCATCAAGGGCATGGGCGACTCCGCCGAGACCACCAACGTCACGGAGGCCAGCACGGCTCCCACGACCCCGCAGGCCAAGTTCCAGGCCGGCCTCGACAAGCGGCTCGGCCTCGCCCCGGTCAAGACGGCGTCCTGAGCTCGAGCTGACCAAGGAGACTGACAACCATCATGGCTGACACCGACGCCACCGATGCGGAGAAGGCGGCCGCCGAGGCGCTCGCCAATGCCTCGGCCCCTGAGGGCCAGGCCGATCCTCCGGCAGAGCCGGAGCAGGACCCCGCCGCCGTTCCGACGCTCGAGGAGCAGACTCAGCCCGCGCCGCAGAACACCATCTCTGACGTCCCCTCGACCCACGTCGAGGGCCCGGAGGATCTGGGCGTCCCGACGCTCGAGGAGGCGACGGCGAGCGCGGAGGAGGCGGCTCAGACGACCGCGGAGGTCGCGGCCGAGAACCGCCCGGAGCCGGAGGCCGTTCCGGAGCCCCAGCCCGAGGAGGACGTTCCCACCGCCTACGTCGTCTACCAGGCCGTCGAGGGCCAGATCTACCCCGGTCGGTTCCTCACCATCACGATCAAGCTCGAGGAGGACGAGGACGGCAACCCCGTGCTCGACACCATCACCCTCGAGGAGGGCGTTCCGACCCTTCTGCCCACCACGCACGCCGACGCGGCCTCTGCGTACGCGGACGAGACTGACAACTTCGTCATCAAGTCCGCCACCTGAACCAAGAACCCGCCGGTCCTAGTTGCCGGCCACGTAGTCTTCAAGGAGCAATCCCATGGCAGTCAACTACAAGCACTACGGCGATCGCCTCCAGGTCACGGCCGCTGGTGCCCGGACCTCCGGGGCCATCGTCGCCGACCTGCTCGACGCCGGCGGCACGTGCGCGGCCGGGATCGCTACCGCGACGGCCGCGACGAACGACAAGTACTGGATCCAGGTTCGGGGCGTCTTCAACCTGACCGTTCCCGGCTCGACGGCCGCGGGCGTCAAGCTCTACGTCCCGGGCGTCACGCCCACCGCCGGCAACGGCCTCGTGCTCACCGCCACCGCGACGTCGAACAGCCTGTTCTGCAAGACGCTCAAGGCCGCGGATGCGAACAACAAGGCCGACTGCCTCCTGCTCGACATCACCTACTAGCCGCTCGACGCTGGGTCGAGAGGAGGAGTACCAAACATGCGCCTGATGGAGAGCCTCTACGAGATCTGCGAGGCCAAGAAGCAGGAGATCGACAACGAGTTCCTGGCCGAGTCGGCCGGCGTCGATGACTTCGCCAACATCCTCGGTTCGTCCCTGAACCGGTCGCTTCGGAACGCGTACAGCTCGGTGAACATGCCGTGGCGTCAGTACACGATGCAGTCCGAGGTCTCGGACTTCCGCAGCAACGACCGCATCATGGGCTCGGAGGCCGAGGATCTGCTTCCCCTCGGTCCCGGCGGCACGGGTCCGTACCAGGACTCGAAGCTGACCGAGCAGAAGTACAGCATTCGGGTCTCGACGAAGGGACGGATGTTCTCGATCACGCGCCAGGCGCTGATCAACGACGACCTGAACTTCCTCAAGAACCAGCCCGAGCGCTTCGGCCGGGCGGCGGCCCGCACCCTCACCAAGGAGGTCGTGCAGACCGTCCTCGAGGGCAACCTGAACGCGTACGACGGCACCGCGCTGTTCCACACGAACCACGCCAACCTGCTCACCGGCGGTACCTCCGTCCTGAACGCGGCGAACATCAACCTCGCCCGGGTCGCGATCCAGCGGTCGACGTTCGAGGGCCAGTTCACCGGTCTGCAGGCGAAGTACCTGGTCGTGCCGCCTCCGCTCGAGGCGACGGCCCGGACGATCCTGAACTCCGACTGGATCCCCGCGCCCGGCACCGGCATCGGCAACATCAACCCCTTCCAGGGGTCGCTCGAGCTGATCGTCGACCAGTGGCTCACCTCGGACACCGCGTGGTACGTCTTCGCCGAGCCCACCGCGGCGCCGGCGATCGACGTTGCCTTCCTGCCGGGTCGTCAGGAGCCGGACCTGCTCGTGCAGCGGCCGGAGTACCTGATGGTCGCCGGCGGCGGGCAGGATCCGTACCTGCACGGCGAGTTCGACGAGCTCCGCTACGCGGTCCGGTACGACTACGGCATCGCGGTCGGCATGTACCAGGGCGCGTACAAGGGCGCCGGCGTCTAGCCTCCATCCCCCTGAGGACCTGAAGGGCCGTCCCAGCCTCCACCGGGGCGGGGCGGCCCTTCATGTAGGAGACCACCTTGGCGACCTTCCCTACTGGCGTAGCAGCCAAGCCTGCCAACATCACGGACGGGCTCCAGATCCTTGCGCTCCACGTCAGTACGGCGTGGGACGAGATCCTCGCACTCGAAAGCGAGCTCCTTGGATCGGGCGCGGGCGCGTTCATCATGGACATCCGGCCCTCCGCGGCCGGCAACGTCATCCTGCAGTCACGGCAGCTCGCCGGCGACTCGCAGCCCCGCTTCCAGCTGACGGGATCCGGTGACCAGAGGTGGGGCTCTGGCTCGGCAGCGACCGACGTTACCCTCTCCCGGTCGGGGACCCGTACCCTTACCCTGACCGGCTCGGAGGTCATCACCCCGGGCAACGCGGCGGACATCGGACTGACCGTCAAGGGCGCTGGCTCCCAGACGGCGGCACTCCTCGAGGCTCAGAACTCGTCGGCGACCGTCTTTTTCCGGATCACGGCCGGGGGTCAGGTGATCCTCTCGCCCGCTGGTACGCCCACCACCGCGGCCTTCGGCATCCAGTTCGGTAACGACTCGGTCGCCAACATCTACCGGTCGGCCGGCTCGACCATCAAGACGGACGGCAACATCGTGGCGGCCGGCAACGCCACGGTCAACAACTTGATCATGGCGGGTGCCGGAGCGGGGATCGCCTCCACCAACACCGTCGTGGGCAATCCGCTCCTCCGCGGCCTCATCACGGGTGACACCCAGGATCGCCTGGATGTCTACCATGACGGGTCGATGAAGTGGGGTCCGGGCGGTGCCACGGCCACGGACACGACCCTTGCCCGTAGCGGGGTCGGCATCCTCACCCTGACGGGCGCTCTCACCACGACGGATACCATCACGACCCCGACGATCACGGCGACCAGTGGTGGCATCGGCACGCTGACCATCTCCACGGCCGGTACGGCCCCGACTCTGGCCGTGGACACCAGCACCACCGGCATCGCCACGACCGCGTTCGTCACCAACCAGGCCTCGGCTACCACCCCCACCACGGTCGACGACACGGCGGCTACCGTCGGCACGTCGAAGCGCTACGCCCGGGCAGACCACCGCCACGCCCTGAGCTCGGGTATCTACGACACGACGGGCAATTTTTCGCGGTTGAACCCGATGACGGTCTGGACGTGGAGCGACGCGGGGTTCCCGCTGGACTCCTTCACGAACGGCAAGGAGATGCGAGCCATCCCCGGCCTTGGCTGGGATGACCAGCTCAACGCGTCGACCTACGAGGTGTTCAGCGCGCCCCGCACGTCGTGGGCCAACATCGGCGGCACGCTGCAGTGGCGTTGGCAGTTCTGGTTCTCGGTTGGAGTGGCCATGACCACTTGTAGCTTCAACCTTCGGTATCTGAACATTGCCGAGACGGGTGGTGTGGGCACCTTGAACGCAGTTGGTGGTGGAGCCTTCTCGGGTCTGCAGGCGACGGGTGGCCACTACTGCGACACGGGGTGGCAGACCATGCCCGCCTTCTCAGATGGGATGATCGTCCCGCAGATCAGGTTCGACAAGACGGGGGCGGACACCACCATCGGCCGAGTGACGGCGACCATCGAGATCAGGAACGTCTAGTGCCCCACGACCACGTCTTGATCTCAATCCGGTGGACGCTGATCAAGCGGGCCCACGAGCTAGCCGTGCCCCGGGTTTACGAGCTCGGGTTCAATGAGATGACCACCGCCGGTCTCCAGTACCTCCTGGACGTCATCCGGGGCTCGGTCACCCAGACCCTCAACGCCACGAACGCCTTCGTCGGGGTGGGTAGCTCGAACACCGCCTTCGCCCTGGGGCAGACGGACCTTCAGGCCACCGTCACGGGCTCCGTGGCGATCACGGCCGCCACCAATGCCTCCCCCATCCAGATCACCTCGGCCGCGCACGGGCTCGCCACGGGAGCCTCGATTACCCTCACGGGCGTGGGAGGCAACACGGCGGCCAACGGCAGCTGGTCGATCACCGTCGTCGATGCCAACAACTTCACCTTGAACGGCTCGACGGGAAACGGCGCCTACACCTCTGGCGGAACGTACGGGACAGGAAACCGGGTCCGCCGGCCGATGGTGCCGACGTTCCCATCCCGTACATCACAGACTCTCAACTTCCAGGGCTCCTTCGGGGCTCTCGAGGCCAACTTTGCCTGGGCCGAGTGGGGCCTCTTCGTGGGAGGTCCGACCAACACCCTGGTCTCCCGACGAGTACAGGCACTCGGGACCAAGGTCAACCCCAACGTCTGGACCCTCACTGCGCATCTCGCCCTCGCGTGAGGTAGACTCGTACCAGGTAGTACCGAAGGAGCATCATGGCCGGTAAGTCTGACTATCTGGAGCTGAAGGTTCTCGATGTGATCTTCGGCTACCAGCACGCGATCCAGTCGTCGACCAACGCGTCGCCGATCGTGGTGACCGTGACCACCGCATCCCACGCCTTCCAGGCGTCGGTCGATCGCGTCTCGGTCTCGGGCCACGCGACCAACACGGCGGCAAACGGGGAGTGGTCCCCGGCCGCGGTGGGCGCGACCACCGTCACGCTGACCGGTTCGACCGGCAACGGCGTCGGTGGTGCGACGGGCACCATCAAGAAGATCCTCGACGCGGGGATCACGAACTTCTTCGGGCTGTGGACGACGACGCTCACGGACGCCTCGACCGGCTCGACCGGTACCGAGATGACCGGCGGCTCGTACGCCCGGGCCTCGATCACCAACAACGGTGTCTCCTGGGGCAACGCGTCGGCCGGTTCCAAGACGAACGCGGCGACGATCACCTTCCCCACCGCCACGGCGAACTGGTCCGGCATCACGGACTGGGCCATCCTGGACGCTTCCTCGGCCGGCAACATCCTCTACTACGGCGCCTTTGCGGCGACGCAGACGGTCTCCAATGGCCAGACTGCCTCGTGGGCGGCGGCCGGCATCACCATCACGGAGGACTAGATCATGGCCGACGAGCAGTACACCTACGACGAGGGCAAGGTCTGCTGGGTCTGCGAGGAGGAGCAGCTGTACCTCATCCCAGACCAGATCCAGGACAAGTATTTCGAGTACCAGAAGCACGGCAAGCTCGCGAAGTGGATCGACGACAACGACGATCCCGACGACCTCGGCGGTCACTTCGAGGCCATGACGGCCGAGGAGGCCGCCAACACCCAGGCACCCGAGGCGGGTAGCTCGGACGCACAGGCGACGGACCTCAACGTCGGCTGATGGCGGTCGAGACCTTCAAGGAGATGCCGGAGGGCGTCGCTGCTATCTTGGGCTACCTCCAGGACGACTCACTGTCGTTCGAGGAGCGCTCCCAGATACTTCGGATTGCTCAGAACCTCTCCACGGAGACGACGCCGTTCGGTCCCAGGGGCTCGAGGAACTCCTGGATCGAGCTGCTGTACTACGTCACCGCCCAGACGGCCATCTCGGCCACGTCGACCGAGACGATCATGGTCCCCGACTTCACGTTGCCGGCCAACTATCTGGCGGCTGGTCGGTGCCTCCGCTACACGTTGATCGGGGACATGAGCTCGGCCATCACTACGCCGGGCACGTGGACCCAGCGCCTCCGCTACGGCGGGGTGGGTGGCACCATCATCGGGGTCGGTACGGCCTACACGCCGGATACCGCCGCGGCCGCGACGACCATCCCGATCATCGTCGAGTGGTGGATGACGGTTCGCGCTGAGGGTACGTCTGGCTCGGTGTGGGTGCAGGGTCGGCAGATGACCGGTGACACGATCGCTACCACGGCCGGTTTGGGCGTTCAATTCATGCCCCAGTCCGCCCCGGCAGCCGTCACGATCAACACGACGACGTCGAACGCGCTCTCCCCCACGAGTCAGGCGTCCCTCACCACGGGTTCGCTTCGCACGAACCTGGCCTTCCTCGAGGCGATGAACTAGCCCCAGGAGGCCTGAGTGCCCCAGGGCGCGGGTAGCTGGCTCCCCTTCGGTCCGTCTGATACGCCCGTTGATAACGCGGCGGATCTGCCGTGGAATGTTGCTTCCGGTCTCGTTCAGTGCAACCTGAACGAGTCGGGCTCAGTCCTCACCGAGTACCTGTCGACCAGCACGAGCGGCGGCACGGTCGCGTTCGACGCGAACGAGCACAGCGGCGCCCAGTCGTTGCGGATTGTTCGTACCTCAAACGCGGTGCTTGGTGCACGGACGTTCACACTGCCGGGCGTATCGAACACGGGCGACTACGGCACGGCGTTCTCGTGGACGTTCTGGCTGTACGCGAACACGCTGCCGTCCAGCGCGACGCACGTGGAGATCGCGCACATGACGTTCAACCTGAAGGACAACCTTCAGGTCCGCCTGAACAGCGCGGGCGAGGTACGGCTGGGTCAGCAGAACAACACGCAGACGAACGTCGACTCCATGTCGCCCGCGGCCCCGACCCTCATCACGGCCGGAGCATGGTTCCAGGTCACGGTCACGATCGACTTCAGCGGCGAGACGAACATGCACACGACGCTGGCCGTGAACCAGGACACGCCGGTAGCGTGGGACTACTCCAACCGGTACGGCTTCGCTGACATTCTGACCGGCATTTCGTACGGGACGATGGACTCGTCCCCGGCAGTCGCGAGCACCTACGACCTGTGCTTCGACGACAGCTACCTGTGGCGGACGGCTCCGAGCAACACGTTACTGCTGCTGAAGCTGGCGAACGAAGTCCCGTCGCTGACGAACAAGGAGTACGACAACACCGTCACGACGGGCGGGACGGTGGCGCTCTCGACGGCGCAGGCGCACAGCGGCACGCAGAGCGTCAGGGTAAATCGGACATCCAACGCGGCGTGCTACGCCGAGTCGTGTTCGTTCACGCTCCCGAACCTCGGGCCGGGTGGACTCCAGCACGCGGAGTTGTGCGGGTCGTTCTGGGTGTACGTCGCGAGCCGCCCGAGCGGCGTGGGCGACACGATCATCACGACGATCTACCACCCCGTGAACGACAACGTGGATATCACGATGTCCAACACCGGGGCAGTGAAGATCAGGCGCCAGAACGGCACCCTCGCCGGTGGAGCCAACCAGTCCTCGGCTAGTGCTACGTCTGTCCCGTTGACGACCTGGACCCAGATCTTCTGGACCATGGACGGCAACACGGGCACCTTGACGGCCACCGTTGCCGTCGGCAGTGACACGCCCCAGTCCGTCTCGTGGGCCCAGGCCGCTGAGGTTCCGCCGTGGATCGACTACGGCAGCCGTCAGATGACGGATGCGTCCAACTATGACATCTACTTCGATGACCAGGATGTCTACGAGGGGCTCATCTACCCGGCTACTGCGTCCGGCGCCTTCCCCGGGTTCCCGAGCTCCACCTCGGCCGGCACCTCCACCGCTAGCCAGGGTGGACTGAAGATCCAGCTCCCGAGTCGGACGACCGTTGGCGGCTCGAACCTCACCAGCACCCCGAGTCTTCGGGTTCGCTTCCCGAGTGACACGGAGGGTGGTACCTCCACCGCTACCGCCACGGCGCTACGGATCCGCCTTCCCAACCGGACCTCTGCCGGCACGAGCACGGCCACGGCCTCCGCGTTCCTGATCCGACTCCCGGCCCGGACCTCCGCGGGTACCGGGGCACTCTCCGGGAACAACGTCAAGATCAGGCTCCCGAACCGGAGCTCGGCCGGCACGTCCAACTCCACGGCGACCGTCCTGATGAGCATCCTGCCGGTCGAGAGCTCGGCAGGAACCGCTACTGCTACCGCGACTGCACTGAGGATCCGGCTTCCTAGCCGAACGAGCGCTGGTACGGGTGCTAGTTCTACTGCGGTTGCGTTCCGAATCCGTCTTCCCAACCGAACCTCCGTGGGGACAGGCGGAGGGACAGCAAGCCTCTCGATCCGGCTCCCTGCCAGAACCTCGGCAGGGACAGCGAGTGGGACAACGGCGACTGGTCTCAGGATCCGGTTGCCCAACCGGACATCTGCTGGTACGGCTACCGCGACGGCCACCGCCCTTAGAATCGGACTTCCAAGCCGAACGTCGGCCGGCGTGGGTGCGGTCAGTGCCAACAACATCCGGATCAGGCTTCCGAGCAGAACCTCGGCGGGTGTGGGCGGTGGCACGCTGGCCATCACCCTCCGGTTGCCGCCAGTTACTTCGGCGGGCTCGACTGGTACGGCCGCGAACATCCAGCTGGTCAGGGACCATGGAACCAATGGCTCGGCCTCGGCGAGCACTACCCTCACGATCCCGACCACGGCGGCCGTGGCGGCGGGCGACTACCTGGTCCTCACCGGTACGTCCAGCTCCGGCACAGCCACGGTCCAGAGCATCGCCGTCACCACCGGTACCGATCCGGGGAATCTCTCCTGGACCACCTACGACCAGGTCGGCAACGCGACGGGTGCCTTCATCGCCTTCACCCGTTGCCCGACCGGGGTCAACAACGCGGTCACCTTCACCGTCACCTGGTCTGGTGTGGCATTTGGCACTAGGCGGCTGGGTCTCACGGAGTGGTCTGGTCTGGCCGGGGCGTCGGCAGAGGATACCCACCAGGGCGCCGTCAGCTCCTCCTCGGCTACGGACCCGACTGTCAACCTCACCACGGCCAACGCGAACGACCTGGTGATCGCGGGCGTCTCCATCCAGACGGCCACGACCCTGACGCCGAACGGGACCTTCATCGAGATCCACGACGACTCGGGCGGCTCCCGTACCCACGGCACCATCTACCAGATCGAGTCTGCGACGGGCACCTTTGCTCCTGGCGCGGACGCGGCGCTCAACAACCACTGGGCGATCAGTGCCATCGCCCTGAAGGCGGCGGGTACCGGTTCGGGTGTCGTTGCCCTACCACTTCGGATCCGACTGCCTGCTGTTATCTCGGCTGGAACGTCTAACGCGGACGAGACGGCCCTTCAGCTGAGTGGCGGCCCCTCTGGTCTCCTCTCGGTGACCTCCAGCGGCTCCTCCACCGCGACGGCGGCTGGACTAAGGATTCGCCTTCCCACGCGCTCGAGCGCTGGCACGGCCTCTCCTAGTGCCTCTGGGCTGAGGATTCGCCTCCCCAACCGGACGAGCTCGGGGACGGCTACCGCTACCGCCAACAACATCAAGATCAGGCTACCAAACCGGACCAGCGCCGGTGTTGGCTCGATCAGTGCGAACAACGTCAAGATCAGGCTTCCAAGTCGTACCTCGGCGGGCGTGGGAACCGCGGATGAGACAGCGCCCAAGATTAGGCTGCCTAACCGTACGGCGGCGGGCGTCGGTTCTCTGGCGGGCAACAACGTCAAGATTCGACTGCCGAGCCGGACGAGTGCCGGCGTCGCCACGACGAGCAGCACGAATCTCTCGGGCGCGATCAGCAACCTTCAGAGCGTCACCTCGGCGGGCACCTCGACTGCGACTGCTCAGGCCTTCCGGATTCGACTCCCATCGGTTGCCGCCGCTGGCTTCGGGAACCAGAAGCCCATCATCGAGGCTCAGTTCGAGTCCGGAGTTGATTCCTTCGTCTTCTCGGGTTCGAATGGCTCCACGGGTACGGTGACGCAGAGCACCACCCAGGCCTTCTTCGGGACCAACTCCCTGAAGCTGGATGGCAACTCGCCGGCAGTAGCCACGCTGGTAGCCGCCAGACGGACGACGGGCTCGGTGTTCCTGCCGTTCACCAAGTACCGGGTCAGTGGTCGGGTCTTCATCGAGTCGATCGGTGCCGGCTACACCTCGGGTCAGCTGAACTGCATCGAGGGTGGCACAGGCGGCTCCCAGGCCTCCCACAGCTTCGTCATCAACCGGGGCATCGTCGGCTCTTGGCAGCAGGTCACGGGCACCTTCTTCACCAGCTCCAACCCGAACGCTCTTGGCCCCTACGTCGAGACCTGTCGGTTCAGCAATCTGACCGGCGTGGCGGCCACGGTGGTGGCCTACAGCGACGACTTCCACCTGGATCAGCTGGAGGCGGTCCAGCCTCTCCAGATCCGTCTACCGAGTCGGTCTTCGGGTGGTACCTCAAGCGCCACGGCTACGGGACTCAGGGTTCTGCTTCCCAGCCAGACGTCGGCGGGCTCGGCCTCCACCACGAAGACCTACACCCAGGCCGTGGCGGCGGACAAGCCGATTGACTGGTGGCACCTCGACGAGAGCAGTGGGGCCACGGCCACCGACTCCACCGGGACAAACAACGGCACCTACTCGGGCACGATCGTCTACGCCCAGTCGAGTGTGGTGCCGTTTGGTGGCGGGACCTCGGTGGACCTGGGCTCGGCCGCGGGCAAGGTCAACATCGCGGACGTCAACGACTTTGTCGGGAACGTCCCCTACTCGGTTGAGCTCTGGACCCAGTTCAAGCAGCCCATCTTGACGGGTACGTTTGATGCCGCCTTCCGCTGGATCGTGGGCAAGCAGGTGCCGGCCGTGGGTCGGTCGGGCTGGGGGTTGGGCTACTACTTCGGCCAGACCACGAACTCTAGTGGTCCGAACTCAGGTCGGTTCTTCTTCGAGCGGTGGAACAGTGACGCCTCGAACGGTCTGGTGTGGCCGGCCTCGCCGCCGATCCAGATCAACCCGGATCGCCAGTACCACGTCGTGGCGACCTACGACGGGGCCACGCTCAGGTTGTATGTCAACGGCCTGTTTATCAACAGCTCCAGCGCCGGCCTAGCGCTCCCGGATACCGCGGCTCAGATCGCCCTCGGTGCCTTCAACTCGACCTTTGCCAGTGCCTACCGCGGCAAGATGGATGAGGTCGCGATCTACGACTACGCC
>Ga0247675_1000048_pt1 | contig 11594 bp, 16 predicted proteins | sample CNK16_metaG_FD_189930 | JGI IMG/M metagenome (GOLD analysis project Ga0247675, IMG submission 189930) | Soil microbial communities from Purdue University Martell Research Forest, Indiana, United States - CNK16 | ecosystem: Environmental > Terrestrial > Soil > Temperate forest > Bulk soil... | reverse complement strand
GCTTAATGAAATTTCCCGATCCGAAATCAGCCTCCATCGATCACGTCATTCCCTTGAGCAAGGGCGGCGACGATGCGCCGTACAACGTCCATTGCGCGCATTTCGGCTGCAACAGCTCACGCAACGCGAAGGTAACGACGCTCTTCTGAGTGGTATACTTCCCCATGGCAAAACCCCGCAAGAAAAAGCCTGCACCGACCGAGCAATCCGCGTCAGGCTTCCGGAATCGCATCAAAGAGCGCCGTCGCGTCAAGGCGGCCGACCTCATCCCGAATCCGAAAAACTGGCGCCAGCACGGAACCGATCAACGGAACGCAATCGCGGCGATCCTGAACGAACTCGGTCAGTGCGCCAGCCTGCGGGCAATCGAGACGCCCCAAGGCCTCATGCTGATCGACGGCCATCTCCGCACAGACCTGGACCCGAGCCAGGAATGGGACGTTGACATTCTCGACCTCACGCCTGCCGAGGCCGACATCCTGCTCGCCGTCTTCGATCCGGTCGCAGCGATGGCCATTGCAAGCGAATCGGCCCTTGACGTGCTACTCGCCTCGATTCCCGACAGCGCCTCGATCGCGGCGGTCTTTCCCGAACAACCGGACAAGCCGACGCCTCCGCCGATCGGCGACATCGACCTGAAATACTCGGTCATCATCGACTGCGAAAACGAAACTGATCAGCTCGCGATCCTGAAGGAACTCGATCGCAACAGCATCGATTGCAAGGCAATCTGTGCCGGCTTCGCGAAAACCGAACCGGCCGAGCCGACGCCCGCGCCAAAAATCGAGGCGACCGGCAAGCGAATCACGCGCTCTTCACCAATCGAGCGCACGCCGCGCGTGCGCCAACTTGAGGGCATTTTCGACGTGCCGCCGGCGAAACGATCCGAGCACGAATGGACGGTCGATTTCCAACTCGACAGGCCGTGGTCGATCGGCCTGATCGTTGGCCCCAGCGGCAGCGGCAAGACGACGCTCGCGCGGGAGTTGTTCGGCGACAAGATCATCGCCGGCTGGCCGTGGCCCGAGGCCAAGAGCATCGTGGACGGCTTCCCGCCCGGCCTCTCGATTCACGACATCACCGGCTTGCTGTCCAGCGTCGGCTTTTCTTCGCCGCCGAGCTGGCTGAAGCCCTTCCGCGTCCTGAGCAATGGCGAGCAATTCCGCGTTACACTCGCCAGGACGCTCGCAGAGGCGCCCGATCTGGCCGTCGTGGACGAATTCACCAGCGTCGTCGATAGGACTGTGGCGCAGATCGGCAGCGCGGCCCTGGCGAAAACGGCCCGCGCCTCAGGCCGGCGATTCGTCGCCGTGGCTTGCCACTATGACATCGAAGAGTGGTTGCAGCCAGATTGGAAATACGACACCGCGAGCGGGCAATTCCTATGGAGGTCCCTTCGGCGCCGCCCGGAAATTCAACTTTCAATTCGACGGGTTGACACCTCATGGTGGAAGATCTTCGGCCACCATCACTATCTGAGCCATTCGCTGCACAAGGCCGCTCGCTGCTTCCTGGGCGAGGTCAACGGCCGGCCGGCCTGCTTCGCGTCGGTCATCCATAATCCGCACAAAACTCATGGCTGGTGGCGCGAACATCGCACCGTCTGCCTGCCCGATTTCCAGGGCATCGGCCTTGGCAACGCTATCAGTGAATTTATCGGTGGGATTTTTATAGCAACAGGAAAGGAATACCGCTCGACAACCTCGCATCCGGCGATGATCCGCCATCGGTGCAAGTCGCCATTCTGGGAGATGATCCGCGCGCCGGATTTTTCCTGCGCGCCCAGCGGGCACGAATCCACTCGCGACGGCGGGTCGACGAGGACGACATCCTCATGGTCCAGGCCGACTGCCGGCTTCCGTTATATCGGCCCGCCGAATCACGAAATGGCCGTCAACTTCGGCATCATCAAGGCCGATGGCGTCCACAGCGCCAGCTGACCAGGGCAAATAATCGGCTCGATGCGCCGCACATTGGCGAGAATCCAACACCAAGGGCCTTCGGCAAATGGGTGATCTTCCAATTCCGCCGGCAACTCATCCACCGGCACGCAGCCCACCAGCTCGGCGACGGCGATAAATGCTCCGAACGCCATTTCTCCGGCTTGTGGCAAGGCAACGCCATAGCGATCAATCCACTCCGCGGCGTTCTCGCGCTTCAGCCAGGCAAGCGACTTCCCCGCATGGATAGCGAGCGGGCCACGATAGGCCGTTGGCCATGTGCGATTCTCGATGCGCTTCACGCCGCGGGCGATCATCTCGGCCCACGGCTGGCAAATGGTAATCGCCTTCATTTCGAGCGTCCTTTCTTTGACGGCATCCCAACAAGCGCATCAAGCGTGCAGCCGAACGCGCTGGCGAGACGCATGAGAATTTCGACATGTGGAGACGGCCGCTCCCCACTTTCATACCGCTGATAGCTCCTGATACCAATGCCTGCGGCGTCGGCGGCGCCCTGCTGCGTGAACTTGGCAGCCTCGCGCGCGGCCCGAATGCGATCACCGATACTCAGCGTTTCCTTGCCCATTGGTTTCCTCTCTTTCGATTTGCTCCCATTCCAATGCCGCCCGAATGGACGCATCGACGGGATTCATTTTACGAACTTTCGCCAAGGCGGCCGCGCGGCCGGCAATCCAGGCGCTGGCAATCGCCGGAGCCGGCGATTGCAATCCTTCCATCTCAGCAACGGCCATCTCGTGTGCCGAGAACGGACCGGCGACCACATCCCAGATATGAACGACATACCATCCGTGCGGCGAACCAGGCGGCAGGATTGTGCGCAACAGACCATCCGTGGCTACCCAGTATCCCGCCTTCTTTTTCGCGCGAAGCCTCTTTGCCTTTGCGACCGGGACATCATCAAAAAGGAACTTCATCGTATTGCCCTTTCACCAATTCGGCCGCTTCGCGCACAAGGCTTTCGTCGTGTTGCGACCGGATGACCGGATCGGCCTTACGAAGCAACTCCCACAAGAGAGCTGCATGGTCAACGCCATCAAAATTCGATTCCATCTCGAAACCACGCCCGAGGCCGAGGGCGGGAAACTCGCGAGCCAGCGACCTGGCCTTGCAATCCAGATCGGCAACAGCCGTATGATCCTTGCCGGAATCCTCAAGGCGATAAATCCGCTCCATGCTAAGACCAGTTTCTTTGCGAACCATTCGGCGTGCCTCAACCAGCTCTTCCATCGTTTCGCGTTCCTGCCGCTGCAAGGCTACCGCCGCCTCCATGACCGCATAGGCGTCAACGCCATATTCGCCGGCGACGACCTTCGCCACATTGCGGACCCGACTGCAAAACTTCCAGGGGTTGCGATCATTGTTGTTCATGCCATTATTATAACGTCCGATTGGACGTATACAAGAGGAAATACCGCAGAATTACCGGAATAATCGCGGCCCAAAGGCTGGCAAGGAGATGCGACGGGTTAATCTTCGTGGCATGTCCATTCACTCTTGCGATCCAGCCAAGCCCGATAGACGAGCTTGGCAATTTCGCGACTGCCCTCGGCCCATACCTCGCCGCGCCCATCAAAAATTCGCAGGGAATGAGTGATTTCCTTTCCCGCATTCTCTCGAATGGCGATCATGCGGCCAATCGCCCTATCATTCGTGACCTGGAATCGCACGCCATTGACGGCATGGAGGCTTTACCATTCACGATTTCGAGCTGATGAGCCATTGCAGTAACCTTTCAAAAAAAGTAGGTGTTAGAACTCATTCATCTGCTATAAGTATACCGCGTGCGGCATACTTTACAAGACTGATTTAGAAAAAAACTGGAAATTTTTTTCGCCAAGCGAGGGCCTTGCGAAACGTGTCTTGTGCGGTATAATTATCGCATGGCCGACCTCATCACCACGGAAGAAGCCGCCAAAATCCTCGGAGTGATCCCTCGTCGCGTGCGCGTGCTGATTGCCAGCGGACGCCTGCCGGCCCAGACATTCGGCGCAGGAAACCGAAAGGTACACTTGATTGAGCGTGCAGATTTGCGGCTCGTCATGGAAAGAAAGACGGGGCGGCCGCCGAAGAAACCAGAGCCCCGCAAACGCAAGCCGAAGGAAAAACCATGAAGCCGAAAATCCAAACCGGCGACGAAGTAATCGTTACGCTCGCCAACGGCATGGAAGCGACCGGCCGCATCAGCGAACTCACGGTGATGCCGGACGTGCCGGAAAGAAGGGCCTCGCCATTCGAGCGAAGCAAGCTAGACCGCATGGCCGAATTCGGTGACATCATCATCACGATCAAGGTAACGAGCAGGACATGCCAAATTCCCGACGAAAACGCCGGCTGAAACTTGAGCGCTGGCGACAGGCGAAAGAGAACGAGCCGCGATATGGTACGCCATTGATCGTGGCGTTTGCCAATTGGCTGTCTATTCAGGAGGCGATTCGGCGCGCCGCCCGCACAGGCGTTATCTCCGTTTTCAATTTACCGGCGGCGCTGCTTGCCGATGGCGCCGGCAGCAATTATCACTCTGCGGTCATGGGGTTCGATTTGGCGCATGGCGAAAGTTTTTCTGCCCAAACAATGATCATCATCGATGAGCCTTCCCACGATGACAAGCCCACGCCGCAACTAATCACGCTCGACGAATTGCGCGAAGCCGCTGGCGGCGACGGCGCGAACATGGGCGGCGTGCGATTCACTGCCGAAGGCGGGTTTAGCCTGAATTGACGAGGACCGACATGGCCCGACGAATCCTACGCATTGACCCGGAACTGCTGGTCTCAATCCTGAGCGGCTTCGACCAGGTGGGCGTGCCGCGCAAATTCGTCGTCACGCAAGATCCAATCCCTGCCGATGCCAAAATCCTGTCGGTACGCTATTCTCCCTATTACACGGACACCATCGACGTCGCCCTGGAAAGCAGCCAGTGGCCTGAAGTCGACGACGGCACGTCAATTACTCCGCGCCTGTCCGCCATCTACGATGAGCGTCCCATTATTTCGCCGTGATCGGCTACACTTGCAAGGAAGAGGCAAACAAAAATGATCCAACAACTGCAAGGCGAATTCGTTCAGGCCGACAAGGATTTGTTCACGCTTGCCGCCGAATATCATGAGCGCACCGAGGCATATGATAGGACGGTTTGCACAGGCCCGATTGTGCGTGGCGGCATCATGCCAGCAACCGCATACGAGCGTGTAGCGATCAATCGTCACGCGGCGATCGTGCGTGCCGAGCTACTTGCCTGCGCTCTCCGGCTCGGCTACACGAATGAACAATTCCAAAAAGCGATTGCAAGTCACAGGCGATGAGGTCCTCCATGCCGCGCGGCCGCCCCCCCAAACCAAAACCCGGATCCGCCCCCCTCAAGGTCCGCAAGGGCGCGCCGACGTGCCCGGCCTACCTCAACGCCGCAGCCAAGGCCAAATGGAAAGAGTTGGTGCGTGACCTCAAGTCCGCCGACATCCTGGCCAAGGTGGACGCCGACACGATGGCCCGCTACTGCGTCGTGTTTGCGTCGTGGCAAAAAGCAAACGACATGATCCAGAAATCCAGCGAGATTTTGAAAGGACCGAACGGCGGCATGGTGCAAAACCCCTGGCTCGCGATCCGCAAGGCAGCGAGCGCCGAGCTGCACAAGATCAGCGTCCAACTCGGCATGGACCCGCTAAGCCGCCAGCGGCTACAGGCTCCGGGCGCACAGGCGGCCGCCGGCGTGGGGATGCGCGATCGCAGCAAGGGGCCGCCGCCGCCGAGTGGTAAACCTGCCTGATTTTGAGATGTCGTAAACTTTTGCGTGAGCGACATCGACACCCTTGCCTGGAAACGCAACCGGTCCGACGACCTGGCGATTGCCAACGGCTGCCGCTTCGACGCCGAGCGCGGCGCTTACGCCGTCTGGTGGATCGAGCGCTATTGCCGGCTCTACGAAGGCGACCCGTGGGCCGGACAGGGCCTCGTGCTCCACGGCTGCCGCCAGTGCCAGAAAATAATCACCCTCGATACCTGGGACAAATCCAAGCCGCATTACCTCAAGCGAGCCGAGCAGCATTGCGCGTGCGTGAAGGCCGGCCACGCGATTGACTGGCAGTTTGAAGGGCTCATGCGGCTCTTTGGCTGGATTCACTACTCCGAGGATTGGGACCGCTGGGTACGCCGCTTCCGCCGCGGCTCGTTCTGGGTGCCGAAGAAATCGAAGAAGTCGCCGACACTCGCCGCCGTGTCGCTGTACCTTCTCGCCGGCGACGGCGAGCCTGGCAACCACGTTTACTTGCTCGCCAAGGATGGCACGCAGGCCCGCGAAATCGCCGGGGCGCACACGATCGCGATGGTCGATGCGAGCGAAGAACTTTCGGAAATCATCAAGATCGACCGCAGCGAAGGCAAGCTAACACACCTCGCGACCGGCTCCACGCTCAAGCCTATGAGCAGTGGCGACACGGACTCGGTGAAGAGCAAGGAAGGCATCAATGGCAGCACCGTGACTGATGAAACACATGTCGTTGACGACAAGCTCATGGGCCGCGTCGCACGCGCGGGGGCTTCCCGCCCCGAGCCGTTGCAACTCGAATTCTCGACGGCTGGCCTTGACCCGGATTGCTATGGCCGGAGGTCATACGAATACGGCAAGCGCGTAGAGTGCGGCGCCGTCGAGAGCCAGAGCACTTTCTTTTTGTGCTTCGAGGCTCCGCAAGATTTGTCCGACGAGGACCTAGCCGACGATCCGCTCAAGTGGGGGCGCATGGCCAATCCCGCCTGGGGCAACACGATCAAGCCATCGGAATTCCTCGACGATTACAACATCTCAAAACGGTCGCTGGCAGATCTCGCGCAGTTCAAGACCTACCGCCTGAACATCTGGCAACAGGCCGCCTCGCCGTGGCTCCGCCTGGAGGACTGGCGAGCGTGCCGCGCCGATTTCACCGAAGACGATATGGCCGGCCGCGGTTGCTGCGTCGGCCTCGATCTCGCGAAGACGCGCGACATGACGGCGCTGGCGCTGGTGTTCCCGATGGGTGACGGTCGCTTCCGGCTACTGGCGTATTTTTTCATGCCGGAGACCGGCTCACGACGGATCATGGACAAGATCCCCGAAGTGCGTCACTGGATCAAATCCGGACGCCTGATCATCACGCCGGGCGACGTCACCGACTACGGCTTCGTCAAAAAGAAATGCGAGGAACTGGCTGAAAAGTTCCACCTGATGCAGTTGCTTTTCGATCCGTGGAATGCCGAGCACATCACGCAGGAAATCTCCGACGCTCTGGGCGTGGAGCGCGTGGCGTTCAGCCAGTCGATGGCCAATTTGAACGAACCGACCAAGGAATTTGAACGCTGCGTAATTAGTAGTAAACTTGAGCACGATGGAAACCCGATCCTCGACTGGCAGATTGGCCATGTGAACGTGAAGACGGACGCCAACGGCAACAAGCGCCCGGTCAAGCCGCCGTCGGAAGACATCAAGAAAATCGACGGCGTTGTCGCCGCGATCATGGGCATGGCCGGCGCGATGAAGCAAGACGAGGACGCGAACTGGTACAAGCCTGGCCGCCTGCGGAATTGAGGGCAACGCGATGAAGGAATGGGTTCGCCGGAACGTCGGCCTGGCTCTGAGCAGTATCGGCGCCGGGATCCTCGCAACTGGCCGCTGGCTCGCCACGAACTCCGATAGCCTCATCTTCCTGGCGGGACTTGCCGCCATTGCCCGTGGCTGCTGGCTGGAACGCGAATCAACCGGCTACATCGTGCCGGGCGTCATTGTCTGTGGGCTGATGGCCTACACTCGTTTGCGGCGAGAGTAAAAAACATGCCCGGCTTCCTCGATATTTTAATGCCGCGCGGCAACGACATGCTCGAAGGCGAACGCGGCTGGTCCAGCTCCCGAGGCTGGGGAGGCCATCGCACGCGGGCCGGCGTCAACGTCGATGAGATTTCCGCTCTCAACTATTCGGCCGTTTTCTGCGCGACGCGCATCATCTGTGAAACGCTGGCCAGCTTGCCGCGGTCGCTCTACGAACGCACCGAGGACAACGGCCGGCTGACTTCCGATCTTCCCGTCGGCGCCCTGCTGCGGACATCGCCCAATCCCGACATGACGATCATGCCATTCGTCGAGGCACTGACGCAGTGCCAGGTCAACTGCGGCAACGGCTTCGCGGAGATCGAGCGCGCCGGCTATGGCGACATCGTGGCGCTGCATCCGATTCACGCCTTTCGCGTGTCGCCGACGACGGACCCAGACATTCCCTACCGCGTCCAGAACAACTCCGCAGGGCCGACCTTTCTTCGTGCGAGCGAAATGCTCCACATCCCCGGCGTCCTGTCCGGCTGCGGCGTGTGGGGAAAAGGAATCATCCAGTTCGCGCGGGAATCGATCGGCGGTGCCATCGGCACGGAGCGACACGGCCATGCCTTCTTTGGCTCCGGTGCCCAGCCGAAAGGCGTCTTCGAGACGCCCGGCCTGAAGCGCGATGAGGACCGCGCCGCATTCCGCCGGGAGTGGAAGGAAATTCACGCTTCGCCGGACTCGGCCGAAATCGCGATTGTGCCGATCAACAGTAAGTACACGCCGATCACTCTGACCAACAACGACAATCAGTTCCTCGAAACGCGGCGGTTCAACCGCGAGACGATCGCGACGTGGTATCGCGTCCCGCCGTATATGCTGGGCGAGAAGATCACCCACGCGAACATCGAGCAGGCGTCCATCGAATTCGTGATCTACTCGATTTACCCGTGGGTGCGCCGCTGGGAGGAGCAGTGCAATTTCAAGCTGCTGACGCGCCAGCAACAGGCGACACTCTATTTCGAGCACAACTTCGCCGGCCTGCTGCGCGGCGACATCGCGGCTCGCTACAACGCCTACCGGATCGCCCTCTCGACGGGATTCATGACAATCAACGAGGTGCGCCGCCTGGAAAATATGAACGGCATCGGGCCGGAAGGCGATGAGCACTACCTCCCGCTCAACCTCACGACCGCCAAGCGCATGGCGACCGGCGACGTCCCGGCCGGCGGCAACACGGGCCTCGGCAGCGATCAGAGCGGCTTGCCCGCGGACGCGCCGCCCGATCAGGGACTCAACGACCTGATGCGTCAGATGCCGAAAGCCAATCGCTCCGCCCTGACAAACCAACTCCGCCAGCTTGAGCGATCCCTTGAAGAACGCAAGCCGGATTATACGCGCGTCGCGCGGCTCGCCCTGGTCGATGTGCTGGGCCGCCTGTTGACCAAGGAAGCCAACGCCGCGCAAGGTGCCTGCGACAAGAAGCGATTCGATTCCTGGATTCGCGAATTCTACCCGAGACACGAAGCCGCCGCCGCCGAATGGCTGGAAACGGCGTGCGCCGCCCTCGATGTCGCCGGCGTCAAACAATGGAGCAAGCCTGCGGAACTGGCTGGCTGGCTGCGGGCGCGGTCCGTCGAGGCGTTGCAGGCGTCTTATAATTCGGACACGCCGCTGGTGTTTGCTCGCAAGTTGGAAGCATGGCCGACGGAACGGGCGAAGGCGATTGCGGCGGAGATTCTTGGCGAAGCCGCATGAACCGGCGCCAATGAGCGAGGGGAGGTGATCCAATTCAGGCATCAGGCCGCCCCGATGACTCAAGAGCATAGGCGCGAGTGCAGTATAAAAAGGAACTTCGCGACCTCGACCGCTTCGGACTAACAACCCGGAGCGGCCATTTCAGGCGACAAGAGGACCACCATGAACGACATGCTTGCCTACCACAATACAATCTGGCTCGCCGACGGCGAACGCTTCCCGCGTTACATCAATCTCGCGAAGGCCCGGCCGTGCCCGACGCGAGAACAAGTCCTTCAGCGACATCGCGAGAACATGCAACTGGCCAAGGACTTGCCTGGTCAGGCGTTCGATGCCGGCTCCGGAGTCATCGCCGATGCCGAGTCTGAACTATTGCGGCTTGCCAAGATACCAGCGTGCCCAAAGTGTGGCAGCATCGACTATGAGACAACCACTCTTGGAGTTGACGAGTGGAATGTTTTTCGGTGCGCGTGCGGAATGAAAGGACCAGTCGGCGACCTGGAGCCAAGGGCCGACGCACCAAAGGCGATACGCGCCGTCAAAGGCAAGGTCGGCGTGATCTGCATTTTTGGCCCGATGGACCAGCGATTGACCGCCGAGATGGAGAAAGCCGGCGGCACCCCGCTTGATTTCGTCTCGCGCGCTCTGGACTCCTTGCTCGGCAATGCCGCCATCGGTGCCATCGTCCTTTTATTCGATTCGCCCGGCGGCAGCATCTACGGCGTCGAGGAACTGAGCGACAAGATTTTCGCCGCGCGCGACCAGAAGCCCATCTACGCGATGGTCGATTCGCTCATGTGCTCGGCGGCCTACTGGATCGGCACCGCCGCTTCGATGGTCATTTGCACCCCCGGCGGCATCTGTGGCAGCGTCGGCTGCTACATCATGCACATCGACGAATCCAAGGCCCTGGAAGATGAAGGGCTCAAGGTCACGATGGTCAGCGCCGGCAAATACAAGGTCGAGCACAGTTCCCACACTCCACTGACCGACGAAGCCAAGGCCGATTTGCAAGGCCGCGTCGATGCGATCTATGACAAGTTCACGCTGGCCCTGAAGCGCAACCGCGCAACGTCGATCGAGAACGTCCGGCAAAACTATGGACAGGGGCGCGTGCTGATGGCGGATGACGCTCTCCGCGCCGGCATGGTCGATCGCGTGATGACCTTTGACGAACTGATCGGCAAGCTCACAGGCGGTACGGTAACGGCGGGCACCAACCAATCGCAGGCCGCGGCAATGACCAGGATTCAATTGCAGCATGACCGGCGCCGCCGGCCAGCGATTGCGTGAATCTTTTTCACGAAATTTGACAACCCGCAAAAGCGCGTTACGATTCAGGCATTGCAGGTGATCGTTTGAAAACTCGATTCGACCGTGCCGCGTTCCGTTGAACGCCGGCGCGATTCGGTGCCGGAGCCGCGAGCCGTCGCTCGCCATGCCGGAATAACACCACAGACGCCGTTGCGTCTCACCACCAGGCTTTTGCCAGTGGTCGGACGCAGCGGCGTTTTCTTTTCCCCGCGTCCGTCTCTGGCCCCACCCAAGGGGACGAACGTGGAACAGCTCCTCAAATTCCGTGCCGAATTACTCGCCAAGATCAAGGCCACGAACGCCAAAATCGATGCGTTCCTCGCGATTTCCGCGCCGACGCCGGAACAGGCCAAGGCTGCCGAGGCGGACAACGCCGAGGCCACCAGCCTCTACGCGGAGTTGGCGAAGATCGACGCCCGCATCGAGCGGAAGAACATCGAACTTGCCGAAGAAAAACGGCAGAAGGACATGGAGGCCCAGGCCGCGACCGAGCGCATCCGCGCCGAGCAGGCCAATCGCGGGCGGCGAATGACGCAACCGGATTTGCCAGCCGCCGGCCATACCGGTGCCAGCGGCGTTCCGGCCGAACCGCGCCAGCATGATCCTCGCGGCGGATTCGCGAACCCGCGCGACTTCTTGCTTGCGGTCATGGACTGGGGCCGCGGCACTCGTCAAGACAATCGCCTACGCGAGCGCCTGACTGTCGGTTCCGACGAAGCGAGAAACAGCAGCGATCCGGCTGGCGGCTTCTTGACCCCGGAAGCGTTTAGCCCGAACATGCTGCG
>Ga0247675_1000046_pt1 | contig 12177 bp, 29 predicted proteins | sample CNK16_metaG_FD_189930 | JGI IMG/M metagenome (GOLD analysis project Ga0247675, IMG submission 189930) | Soil microbial communities from Purdue University Martell Research Forest, Indiana, United States - CNK16 | ecosystem: Environmental > Terrestrial > Soil > Temperate forest > Bulk soil... | reverse complement strand
CACGTTCAGTACGGATTCCGCCTCCGGTTCGACCGGAGGCAAGGCAGATTCTAACATGCTCCGACATCCCCATGCTCGGAGTGAAAACGAAACGCAGCGGTTACTCGGGAACTCGGGAAACGAACTCAGTCGAAAACCAACATACGGAAACCGACAAAAAAATTTGCCGGTCAGGGCATCCAAGGATCATCGGAGCCGTCGAAGACGAATCTTTCAATCGCGTCGGCGGCGAGTTGAGGATCGGAGGTGCGAGCGCCGGAGAATAGGCGCGAGATTGGGTCATGATAGCGAGCCGTGAAATAGCCCGACCGCCCAAGAAAGTTCTCGACCGGCTCCTTCATCCGCAAGGCGATGTGGCCCGCGATGCAGCAGGCGGAGCCGCATTTGCTCGGGAAGAAGCTCGTCTGATCGTATTCCTCCGGAGGGATCGCCCCCGACCGCAGATCGCGCGCCACTTCAATCGCGGCGAAGCAGGTCGCCTCACCCCAGGCCGCGAGGGCGCGGGAATGGATGACGCGGGATTCGGCAAGCTTGCGGTCACTCATGAGCGGTGTCCTTCCACGTAAACCAAGAGGTCGTTGCCGAGACTAGGCAAACGCCAATTGTTGGCACCGGCTCCGGTGCTCCTAACGCCACCAAGGCGAGCCCGGCTAACAGGCCTGCCCCAACGCAAAAGACCGCGCGGATAATCATCGCGCTTGTCCTTTCAGAAGGGTCGCCTTCGCGGGCGCGGCTGATGCGCCCGCTTGTCCCATTTCACAAACAGCTTGGTGACGGCGTGCAGAAGGTGCTTGAGCAGCGTAATCATCGTCGATTGCCTTGAGTTCTCGTTCGAGGTCTTCGATCTCACGCTGTACACGCTCACGCATCGCGGCGGCTTTGAGCCGCCGCCACCACCCCGGACGCGCGTCGCCCATCAGCGCCGCGAGCGCGTCGATCCCCTGTTCGCTCTGGAGAAGCGACACCAAGGCATCGCTTGAGAGCCCCGTCTTGCGGGAGAGAAAATATTCCGCTGCACGCAGGCGAAGGCCGGTTAACTCGCTGAGATGATAGGCAGTCTTGTGCGGGAAAAGTTCCCTAACCGTCTGCGCCACGCGATCCCAGTGCCCTCGAAGGGACTGAGTACCGCAACGCGTTGCGGGGCCGCGATTTGTCGCCAGCGCGGCAGTCATGACAGCATCCCCGCATGAAACGCCTGACGCACCGCGCGATCATACTGACGATCTGGACCCTCGCCTGGCTGGCCCTGATGGTGTGGGCGCTGGCGTGGTGGCTGGGATGAAGAAAAGCGGGAAACGGACTTACGTCTCCCGAAGTAGCCGACCGGGCGTGACGTTGGTCGGCTGGGAGGAACGGGGAGGAGGCGGGGGCATGTCCAGCGTTTCCCGCCCCTTCTGTTCGTCACCCCCTCAAACGAGGGGGTTAGCAAGCGCCAAATTGACGCAGAGTTCCGTTGACATTGTGTTTGCCCGGCGACACAAGTATGACGCGGGCGAAAAACAACACAATGAACCTCCCGCGCGTGTCGTTGCAGCGTGGGGGGAAGCCCGTGCGAATCGCGACCATTACGCCCATGTCGGGCGATCAGTTCGTTGTGCGGGTTTACGAACATGGCGCCTCGCGAAAACCAAAAACAGCCGGGCTCGCGCGCAAGCGTCGCTTGCAAAGCTCCTCGGAAATTATCTTGAAGCTGTCGGACGGGATTCGACCGCGCGCCCTCCATGTGGAGACCCCGTTGCGGCTCATCCCGAGCACGGCTGCGGCTGCGGCAGTGCCCCCTAGTGCGTCGATGACTTCGTCCACTGACTTGAGCATTCCTAAGCATAGTTCTCGAACCGAGAACTTGTCAAGGTTCTTATTTCGGGCAATCGACGGTTCTCAGAATGCAAGCAATAATAAGGGGATGGACCCCCCAGAGATCGTCGGCAAAAGATTGCGCCTGTGGACTAAGGCCGTGGGACTCAATGCGACCACGGTCTGCAAGTCCATCAAATATGGCAAAGGGAATTGGTCCGAAATTATCAATGGAAAAGAACGGCTTCCGCTCGATGTCGCCGATTCCCTGCACGAGACGTTCGGCCTGTCCCTAGAATGGATGTATTACGGCCGCCCCGAGCCATCTCTTTCTGCGGAGATGATTGTGCGAATGCAGGAAATTGGCGAGCAAGAGGAACTTGACCGCGCGCGGAAACTAGCCAAACGAGCGCCAGCCTAGCCATGCACACGTTCGTCGTCATCCTTGTGACCATCGCGGCGTTTTTCGCCTGCTACTATTTTGCAGTTTGGATGCACGGCGAATAAAAGTTCTCATTACGAAAACTTTGTTGTTGACAAGTTCTCATTGCGAGAACTATAGTCTCCCCAGGATCGAACACCGGGGAGACACACCATGCAAGTCCGTCAAACCATTCTCACCAACGGCGGCAGCCGCGCAGTCGTCATCAATGAGCAGGACGGCCTTGTATGGGCCAACCTCTACGTGAATGCGCGCGGCGGCATCGCGAATGCCTCAATCACCCCACTGCGCTGGAGCGGTCGCACCATGAAGGGCGCGAAGCGCTGGGCCGAAACGCTGCTCGCCGAATAGCGGGGCGCGCCAGCCGGGGCGCGCTCGAAGTACCGGCGCCTTTCAACAGGAGTGACCGTGATGCGCATCCTTCGCGAACTCGCCTTCCACCTGCCGCACGCGCTGTTCGACCTCGCCGTGATCGGCTCGTTCCTATTCACCATGTTCGTGGTGATGGCCTTCTGGCTTGGGGCAATTGTCCTATGAACATCCAATCCCGTCTTTTGCGCGCCGCCGACTCCAAGCTGCGCGTCGCCTTCGCGGAACTCGGCGTCGCGCTGGCCGACAATCCGCCGCCCCCAATCATGGGCGAGGTAGACGCCGCCGACCTCGACGAGCTTGCCGAGCACATGCAGCGGGTCATGGAGGCCGTCGAGAAATACGCCGAAGCCGTCATTGCCGACGCGAAGTTCCGCACATCGGGACTGGACTTCGACGTGAACGTGACGGGGCGGCTATCGGACATGCAGGGCGACCTGGTGGGCGCCTTCCGCAACGCTGCTGACGCGATGCGCGAGCGGCGCGATCCTGACGAGTATTGGCCATGAGACCCCGCGCCATCAACCTGCAATGCGCGGCCGATGATATCGGCGTGATCGCCGAGACGGTCGACACTCTCGGGACACTACTCGACCGCTTTTATGAGCGGTACGACGCCGATCTCACGCGGCGCCTGGAGGAAATTTGGCCGATGATGACGTGGGTAGATGGCACGCTTGTACGCAAGCTTTACGCGCTCGAACGCGCACTTACGCCGCCCCCAGAGGACGAGTGAGATGCAAGTCCTCATCACCTGCGGCCTCGTCTTCATCATGGGCTTCTGGTCCGGAACCATAATGGTGGCGACGAGCCTGATCCTGACGGAGCGGGCCACGGAGCCCGCACCGATCCGGGCGCCGGAGTCGAGGATGTTTCCGAGCTACCAGCGTTATCTGAGTGAGAGGAGGGTATAATGAACCAAGCCATTGCCATGCGGCCGGAAGCCGAGAGCACGGCGCTTGTCCACATGATCGAGCGCGTGGCGCGGGATGTCTCATTCCCGATCGACCGGCTCGAAAAGCTCATGGAGATGCACGAGCGCGTATCGGCGCGCAATGCCGAGTCGGCCTGGAATGAGGCCATGGCTGCGGCACAGACGGAAATGCGGCCGGTCGTCAAGGATGCCGACAATCCGCAGACGCGATCAAAATATGCGAGCTATGCCGCGCTCGATCGCGCAATCCGTCCGACCTACACGAGCCACGGCTTCGCCCTAAGTTTTAACACCGCGCCAGACGCCCCCGAAAACCACGTCCGCGTCATCTGCGACGTGATGAACAAGGGGCACTCGCGCCGATACTCCATTGACATGCCGGCCGATGGCAAGGGGGCCAAAGGCGGCGACGTGATGACGAAGACACACGCCACCGGCGCGGCCGTCACCTATGGAATGCGTTATCTCCTCAAAATGATCTTCAACATCGCCACGGGCGAGCGGGACGACGATGGGAATGGCGCCGGAGGTGGCGACACCCTGAGCGACAAGCAGATCGAAACGATCCAGCGCCTCATTCAGGAGAGCGGATGCAACATTGACATATTTCTCAAACTCGCCAAGGCGCCGAGCGTCTGCGACATCCAATCCACCAAATTTGCCGAGGCCGTGGGTTGGCTGGAGCGCAAGAAGGCGGCGAAGCGAGGTGCACCATGAAGATCATTGAATGCGTGCAGGGCTCACCAGAATGGCATGCCGCCCGCGTCGGCCGCGTCACTGCAAGCCGAGCCTCCGACGTTGTAGCAAGAATCAAAACTGGGTGGGGAGCCTCCCGCGCCAACTATCTCGCCGAGCTAATCGCCGAACGTCTAACCGGCGCCGCAGCCGAAGGTTACACCAACGCGGCTATGCAATGGGGCACCGATAAGGAACCGGAGGCCCGCACTGTTTACGAATTCCTTTGCGATGAACCCGTAGTGCTGGTCGGGTTCGTCGAACATCCCACAATCGCGGCGGCCGGCTGCAGTCCTGACGGACTAGTGGGAGACGGTGGCATGCTCGAAATAAAATGCCCGAGCACATCGACGCACATCGATACGCTTTTGGGCGAGGCCGTCCCGTCGAAATACATCACGCAAATGCAGTTCCAGATGGCCTGCACCGGCCGGAAGTGGTGCGATTTCGTCTCCTATGATCCGCGCCTGCCTGAGAGCATGCGCCTGTTCGTCAAGCGCGTGCATCGCGACGATGCCGCCATAGCCACGTTGAACGCCGAGGTGACGACGTTCCTCGCCGAACTCGACAGCAAGATCGCAGCGCTTACGAAGCTCTACAAGCGGGAGGCCGCATGAACCCGATTACCTACAGGTGGGACGGCGAGGCGATGGTGCCATGGCGTCGCTTCCAGCAACTCTGCGACAAGCAGTTCGTCATCGGGCAAGACTATCGCCTTGATGAGGTTCAGGAGCGCTCCACCAACTCACACAATCACGAATTTGCATGGCTCCATGACGCATGGCTGAACCTGCCAGAAGGCTTGGCAGAGCTTTATCCGACTCCAGAAGCGCTTCGCAAGCGCGCCCTGATCGAGGCGGGATTCTTCGATGAACAAATCGTCGATGCCGGCAGCAAGTCGGCGGCCATCCGTGTCGCCACTGCGTTTCGATCCCGCGAGGCTTTCTCCGTCATCATCGTGCGCGGCTGTTTGGTGGTACTTCGTACAGCCAAGAGCCAATCGCGGCGCGCAATGGACAAAAAGGACTTTCAGGCCAGCAAGACCGCGATCATGGAGGTAATTGCCAACATGATTGGCGTCGCGCCAGAGCAATTGGCGCAAAACACAGGGAGGGCAGCATGACGCGCCGTCGCATCCCCGGAACCGAGCGCCTGAAAATCTTCATCCGCGAAGCCGGCCTCTGCCACATCTGCGGCGGAAAGATCGCCGGCAAGCCATGGGATATTTCGCACGAAATTCCGCTTGAAATGGGAGGCGCAGATGACGGCGACAATTTACGAATTGCGCATCGAACGTGCCATCAGGAACATACAGCAAAGCAGGATGTTCCGGCAATTAGGAAGGCGCAGCGAATCGAACGCAAACACGCCGGAGTTAGGAAGCCGCGAACCATGTTGGTCTGGCGACGCTTTAACGGCGAATTGGTCCGAGCGCCGAGGGAAAGATGACCTACCACATGCCCATTGAACGCGCCATCCGCGCACAGGGCCATCACGACGGCGAGCGCGGCTTGCCCTCAAGGGCGCGGCAATACATCGGCCTGCAGCGCGAGCTGTACGAGCGCGGCTACGGCAGAGGTTACGACATGCGATACCGCGCCGATGCGGCCCGCAAGCAACATGGCAATAAACGGGATGGGGAAAGGGCCGGTCCGTGACCTTCGCACTCGAAATCTACCTCACAATGGCCTTCGGTGCCGGCGTCGGATGGCTGCTCTGCGCGATGTTCACGACAGGCCGCCGCGCCGACGATGCGGAGTACATCAGGCAGGCCGGACTCAAGCTCGACGGCAGCCGCGCACTCAACCGCGCCCTGACCGAGGAGAACGAGCGCCTGCAGGCCGAGCTTTCGGAATTGAACGCGCTTCGCCGTGATGGGCGGGCCTCGCTCAGGGGAACGCTGCAGTGAACCGCGCCCAAGAACTGCGTCGCCTCATAGAGAGGCTGAAAGTGCTGCGCTCCAATAGCCGTGTTCCGCACGCCAAGGACACCTTGGCAGAGGCCATCGCCGTCATCACGAGAGACCTGGACGCCTGCAAGCAACAGGAAAAGGACTTTCCGCCGGAGGCATTCGTTTAATGAACATGCACAACTTCCCCCTTGGTCCAGCCAAGCCCGGCGACGGACCAACGCCTGACGGGGGCTGTTTCAGCCAGTCCCCGTCAGGGACTCCCATCAGACCTGTGGGGCCGACTCCTACCGCCGGCCTTGAAGCAGGTTTGCAAGGCGCGCCGCAATATCGACCCCGAGTCGCGGCGCGCCCCCTTGCTCCTATCACCGAAGGACCGGCCGCGGTGCGTAGCGCGCTCCTGCGTTGCATCGAAGCGATGGCGGACGGCTTCGGGCGCGACTGGGAGCGAGAGGAGATCGAACGCAGGGCGCGGGCATGGGAACAGAGGCATGGGTAGCAGGTTGGGCATTCTCAAGATAGCGGCCAAAAAGTGCGGGCTATCGTTGGAAGAATACCAAAGACGGCTCGCCGATGGTCTGAAACGATGCACATTTTGTGAGGAATGGAAGCCAATCAATTGCTTCGGTTCGGATAGCACGAGGTGGGATGGAAAAATGCAGGGATGCGCCGAATGTCGCAACGCGAGAGCGAAAGAGACTTATGAACCGATCTCTGTATTGCTCCAGCTTCCCTTCGGCCCCAGACGAATTGCGCGTCGCAAGGGTGACAAGTGGCAAGCCAAAGCACGGATCAATAGCGACGTTGAATACGGCCTTAGACCAAATCCGAATGATTTATTCTGTGTGAAATGCGGCCACAAAGGATCAAACAGGCGGCACGAATATCATCACGTCATGGGTTACGAAGAGATGCACCATTACGACGTGCTCCCGCTTTGTAGCCGATGCCATCACGAGGAGCATCCGCGTCATGGGAAGCAAAACGTCGATTGAATGGACAAGAGGCGACGACGGTTCTGCAGGCGCAACATGGAATCCGATCCGGGCGCACAATCTGACTGCGAACGGCGGCAAGATCGGCTGGCATTGCGAGCACGTTTCCGAAGGTTGCCGGAATTGCTACGCCGAATCTATGAACCGACGGCTGGGGACCTACCTCGATTTTAAGCCCGGCAACCGTGATCACATCGAAATCTTCCTCGACGAAAAGATGCTGCTCGCCCCGCTGCGCTGGAAAAAGCCCCGGCGCATCTTCGTCAACTCGATGACGGACACCTTCGCCGAATTCGTCAAGGACGAATGGATCGACCGCATGTTCGCGGTGATGGCGCTCTGTCCGCAGCATACTTTTCAAATGCTGACGAAGCGGCCGGATCGGATGCGGGCTTATTGTGCCGCCATCGACACGCCCGCGAGAGTATGGCCACTCGCTTGTGAAATGGGGCAACCGGGACGAGCTTTGTCAGCAACTCTTGTTAAGTTCGGTTCGCCGTGGCCCCTCCCAAACATCTGGCTGGGCATCAGCGCCGAAGACCAAGCCACAGCCGATGAGCGGATACCGCTACTGCTACAAACGCCAGCAGCGGTGCGTTTCGTAAGCCTGGAGCCGCTGTTAGGGCCGATCAATCTCACGCGAATGAAACTCGGTGGCGGCTGGTACGACGTGCTGGGCGGATGGCGCGATGTAAAAGAGCGCTTTCCCGGTTTTGACGAACAGATTGACTGGGTGATCGTCGGCGGTGAGAGCGGCCCGCACGCCCGCCCGATGCACCCTCAATGGTGCCGGGATATCCGCGATCAATGTGCGGCGGCGGGGGTCCCTTACTTTTTCAAACAATGGGGCGAATGGGAAATTGATTCTGGCCGACCTGGTGCGATGCCGGAAAACGGCTCGCGCAATACCTGGATTGGCAAGAACGGCAAAACCTACAATCCAAGTGCTCCACACGACCAAGACTGTTGGGCGATGCGCCGCGTCGGCAAGCGCGCCGCTGGACGCCTTCTCGACGGCCGCACACATGACGGGATGCCCATATGAGCGAATGGAAACGCCGATGGGCCTTGCGCAACTATGTGCCGATCCGATTCCTCGACCGGTGGGCTGGTTGCGGAGACGATCACCAGCCGAGCCGCGTCTCGATCGAATGCAATCTGTTCCACGGCCTGCTGACCAAGGCCATGCGGGCGTGGATCGAGCAGGGAGAGCGGACGTGACCGGCAAGGAAGCTATTGCGCTATCTGGCCGCAGCGAGACGTGGTTGCGCAACCACAATTGCGCTTGGTGCGGACAGACACTTTGGCTCGCTCTCACGGTTGGGTGTGGCGCAATCTACGGACGGTGCGATCCCACGGAAAAGGATTTTAGCGAACAAGGGCGGGCAAAATCATGACCTCCCGCCCCGGCTGGGACAGCCAATTCACCCAAACCGAATCCGACCGCGCCGAGCGCTGGCAGGCGACCAAGGCTTCGCGCATTGCCAAGGGCCTCTGCCCGCTGTGTGCGAAGCTGGTGAAGGAATGCAAATGCGCGCGATGTGCAATGAGCGTCGAGATCAGAAAGAATGATGACGGCTCTATCGATGAGGTCATCGCCAACGGCTGCGCCATCCACCTCGAACAGATGGACAAAAATGCTTGGTATCTCGGAATCGATGCCAGCGATGGAAGCCACTGGCAGTTCTGGATGGGGGCCACCGGCAATTGCCGTGTCGTGGTTCGCCATACCGAGATGACGCCAGCCGGAGGCGATGTGCCGAGATGACGGCCCCCGCTGCGGAGGACAACCTTATGACGCTGAAGGACGCCTGCGAGATTGTATTTCGTGGAAAGATCAAGGTCGCCACATTGCGAGCCGAGATCGGGAGGGGCAACCTGACTGTGTTCCGGGTCGGTCGGCGCGATTTCACCACACTGAAGCATGTGCGCGAAATGGTGCAACGATGCCGCGTCGAAAGTCCGCTCCGAGGCTCTATCTCGACCGAGGAAGGCGAAACTGGGTTATCCGAGACGGACCGGCGTACATCCGCACAGGCTGCTCTGAATCTGACATTGGCGGGGCTGAAAAGGCGCTCGCCCAATACATCGGCGCCAAATACCGACCGACTCCCAGCGCGACGCCGTCGATCCTCGATATCCTCCTAGCCTATAGCCAAGAGCATGTCCCGCATAAGCGCAGCGCAGACAAGATCGCCCACACCGTCAGCAATCTGCAACGGTGGTGGGCTGACAAGAAATTGTCCGACGTATCGGCCCGATCCTGCCGCGCCTATGCTGCCGACCGGCCGTCCGTGGCGGCTCGCCGGGATCTTGAAACGCTCCGGGCGGCCATCCGGTACTGGCACAAGGAATATGGCCCCCTCCCGTCGATCCCGTTCGTGGTGCTGCCCGACAAGCCGGCTCCGCGCGAGCGATGGCTTACCCGCTCCGAGGCGGCGCGCCTCTTGTGGGCCGCGCGTGACGTCGAACACCTCCGGCGGTTCATCCTTCTTGGCCTGCACACCGGCAGCCGGGCCGGCGCGATCCTCGGGGCTCGCTGGGACTGGGTCGACCTTGAGACTGGGCTCATGCGCCGCCGGGCCCCAGGGACGACGGAGACGACCAAGCGAACGCCCCCGGTCCGGCTGCAGCGCGGCATTCTCGCCCACGTCCGGCGCTGGGCCAAGACTGACGGCGCGCCCGAGGGTTTCATATGTCACTACGAGGGTGGCCCGGTGGTCAAGCTGCGGCGATCATGGCAGGGCGCCGTCCGGCGAGCCGGCCTCAAGGGGAAGGTCACGCCGCACACACTGCGCCACACCCGCGCGACATGGCTCATGCGAGAGGGCGTCCGCATCTGGGATGCCGCGCAGGAGCTCGGCATGTCGGCGATCATTCTGGAGCGGACATACGGGCACCACCAGCCGAACTATCAGGAGAGACGGTGAATGACCGGGATCGTGAAAAGCGCGAGGCGCGTCAAGGTCGGGAAGCGCGAGGTCGTCCGCGTGATTGTGGACTACGCGGACGGCGACCTGTGCCTTCCGTTTTCCGTCATTTGGGATTCGGTTCCGGTTGACATCGTTGTCGCGCCAATGCCGCCGCCGGGCGCAATCTGTGCCAAATCTGATCCAGCTCCGACCATATCCGAGGAAAAAACGTCGATTTCCGAGGGAAAAGTGGTGGGCGGTGACGGACTCGAACCGCCGACCCTCTCGGTGTAAACGATATGTGCGCGCAAATATCCAAGGAAAATGGCCTATTTTCAACGCCAATCCCCGTGAACGAATCAGGAAGATTCGGCTCAATCTGTGCCAAATCTGATCCGACATTCGAGCGGTACTGCCGGATTGCGGATGAGAAGGCGAACGGGAAGGCGGTGGTCATCGCCCTCAGACGGAGAGAAGGATGAGCAATCAAATCGAGCGTCCGGCCGGCTCATATGAGAAGGGCGGCAAAGTCTACAATTCGCAAGGCAGCCTGCTTGAAATCTTCGAAGGCAAGTGGCGCGCGGTCAAGAACGGAGACAGGTCTGGTTGGTGGCGCTTCAATGACCACTACGATCGGCAGGGATATTGCGACAATCCAGGCCGCGGATACTGATGGGAAGGCGCCGGTGATTGCCTTGAGGAGGAGCGCGACGTGAGCTTTGCAGATTCACTGAAGGTCGTCGCCGCAAGCCTTGTCGGCGCAATCATAGGGATTCAGATTGCTTTCTGGTCTGCGCACCTTGTGTGCGGGCATTAGAGGCAGGGGAGCGGAGCATGAGCGAGACCGAGCGGCAACTTGCGGAGCTTATAATGGACGCCGATTTGCCTAAGCGGCTTCAGGACGAGATCGACCGCCTCCGCGCCGAACTGGTTAAAGTCGTAGATCAGCGAAACGGTGCTGAAAAAAACTGTGACCATCTCCGCGCCGAACTCGCCGAAGCAAACAGCGGATCAGAATTGGCGGCACGCCAACTATTGCGCGCTTGTGAGAAGGTAAACGATTTGGAAGCCGCGGCCCGCCGTGACGCTGAGGAGATCGCGCGGCTGAAGAAAAGGCTAGAGAAATATGAACCTGTCGAAGGGGCGTAAGGGCTTCCAATGTGTCCCGATTGAGGGACGCCTCTGGTCGCGTGAACACGCGGATTGATGCCAGGGGCGGGCGTCGCTGCATCACCTGTCTTTTAGCGGCGACTCAACGCTGGCGAGACCGCGCCCGCGCCGCCCTCGCTCCCCGTCCACCAGAGGGAAAGGGCGAGTGAATGGACCGATGTAAGGAGATTCAGGAACGCAATCTTCGAACCGAAGGATACAAGGCTGTCTGCCGTAAGTGTGGGAAGACGCCCCAAGAGCCCGGTTGGTGCGACGAATGCGGCTACAATCGTGATTATGAAATGGTGAAAGACAGAACAGATCATTAAGGCCACCGCGCCGCCGTCCACCAGAGGAAAAGGCGACATGAAAATTAGCGCCAACTCTGTTCAATTTTGAACAGTCGAACCGCTCCCTCCGCGATAAATGCTGCACTCCGAGAACAGGAGGCGAACCATGTTCAGCTTTGCAAATCCGGTGATGTGCAGGAATTGTGGCAACGAGATGCGGCTCGACTCCATCGAGCCCATGCACCGCACGACCCGCGGGGAGTTCCATTGCGATTGCGGCCACGTCTTTGGCTTCGACATGCCGAGGCGGAATATGTCGGCGAAGGCGCGTAGACAGCGGATGATCTCCAGGATCAACCCGGCGGCGTAACCCCGAAACGAAAAAGCCCCGCAGGGAGGCGGGGCGGCGTTAGGTTGGGGCATGTCGACCCCAACCTAACGAGGGTGCTCGCCATCAGTCTGGCGGCGAGGCACGAGCAACTGATTCAGAGTGAATTCAATACGCCGCATCTGCTCTCTGTCAGACAAGTTTTGCTTGTCCATCGTGTCCAGGCGATTGTCTTGGACCGCAACGGCGGCGAGCACCTTTTGAAGTTCGGCAACATTGGTCTTCAACTCCCCAATCTCCTTCGTGGTCTGATTGCCGAC
>Ga0247675_1000045_pt1 | contig 12361 bp, 13 predicted proteins | sample CNK16_metaG_FD_189930 | JGI IMG/M metagenome (GOLD analysis project Ga0247675, IMG submission 189930) | Soil microbial communities from Purdue University Martell Research Forest, Indiana, United States - CNK16 | ecosystem: Environmental > Terrestrial > Soil > Temperate forest > Bulk soil... | reverse complement strand
ACGTGGCGGTCACCCTGGAGGACGGCTCTACCGAGCTGCACGAGGTCGGCAGGAAGTCGATCGACAAGGTCACCGGCGAGGACGTCACGTCCGACCAGGTGATCAAGGGCTTCCGGACCGAGGACGGCACGGTCGTCGAGATCACGGACGAGGAGCTCAAGCTCCACACGGACGCGGTCGCCGAGATCGTCACGTTCATCGACCTCGACAAGCTGTCCGCCGACACTCGGCGGGCGCTGTGCCCGGTCTCGTTCTACCAGGCGAGGGCGGGCATGATGAAGGTGGGACGCGAGAGTCGGCCGAACCCCGGGGCCGAGCGTCTCCTCGACATGATGTTCAAGATCATGGACGAGAACAACCTCACCGCGATCGTGCGCGTCTCGCTGACGAAGCAGGCGCCACGGCTCGCGCTGCTCGACACCGGCGGCCAGCTGCAGATCCTCGCGTACCAGAACAACGTGCGCAAGGAGCGGCCCCTGGCCCGCGACCTCGAGCACAACGAGAAGGAGCTGGGGCTGATGCGCGACCTCATCCTCAAGCGCCACCTCGGCCGGCAGATGCCGGCGAACCAGGACGAGACCACGAACCACCTCCTGAAGATCGTCAGCGAGAAGCTGGCGAACGACGAGGGCCGCGTGGTCAAGGAGGCCGTCCCGACGACCTCCGGCGTCGAGATCACGTCGGTGGACCTGCTCGCCGCACTGCAGGCGTCGCTGGGCCAGGCGACCTCGTCGTCCTAGCACTACCCATTGGGCGGATCCCCCTGTACAGGGGGATCCGCCTCGTGTGGGCGCCATTGGACATCGGACAGTTCGACTCTGTCGGCGCTCTTACCCGTAGTAACCAACCCTGGAGGTTCTGTATGCCACAATTTCGCTCCTCGCGGGACCCAGCGACCCTGTACACCGCCACGAAGGATGAGTGTGACTGCCCATCGTTCAAGCACCGGGGTAACTGCGGCCACGTGGAGCAGATCCGAAGGTTCGACCGGTGGGGAGTGGCACTTCCTGATGGAGTTCTCCCTCCGCCACCTCCGGTCGGAAGCTGGAAGTTGGGAAAGGTGGACGATGCCGGAACCGACTCGTAAGCGGCCGCTCTTCAACCGCACCGACGCCAAGCGACTGGCTCAGGAGCAGGTCAACGCCCTGAACCAGATCCGGGATCGGCTCAACACCCAGAACCGCGAGAAGGCCAGCGAGCGTATGAAGCTCGTGATCGACATGGCCATCTCCCGGCTAGGAGTCAACGAGCTCGTGGATCAGATCGACGCCCTGGAGCAGCAGATCGCTCAACTCAGGGCTGAGATCGAGGACCTGATGGGTGGCGAGTCTACCCACCTGGACTTCCGATCCTCGAACCGGAAGGTCTTGGCGTCGCAGCTGGCGACCAACAACAGCATGCCGATGCCGAAGGCGCTGAAGGCGGAGATCGACTTCGCCATGAAGCAGCGGGGCATCACGCCCCTGAGCGTCGGCACCCTGCCCATGATCCACGTCGAGGAGATCTTCGAGAAGGTCGCCTCCTGCACGACGCAGGAGGAACTGGAGGCCACACTCGCGACCTTCCAGATGGCCAAGCTCTCCGAGATGGGGATGCTCGACAACGTAAAGATCAAGTGAAGGGAGCCCATCTATGCAGATGGACCTCGCGGACCTGATTCCGGACAAGTCGTTCTACACGAGCTATGTCCCTCGGGTCTACCGCGTGGAGTACGGCGAGATCACCGACATCGAGATCATCGAGCGCGCGGTGATGACCAAGAAGAACGCGCTCCTGCTCGGACCCACGGGTCCGGGCAAGACCTCGCTCTACTACGCGGTCTGCGCCAAGAACGACTGGCCCCTAGGCACGGCGAACATGAACGGTCAGACGACGGTCGAGGACCTCGTCGGCCAGATCGTTCCCGTGGCACGGGACCAGGCGAAGGTGAACGAGCTCATCGACCACGTCGTGAACGCGCGGGCTGCGGCCCGTGAGCTCCAGGCGAAGTCGATGGCCGGCTCGGCGGACGCCAAGATCGCGTTCTCCAACGCCCGGATGGCCCAGGATCGAGCCGAGCTCGAGCTGGACATCTACACCAAGACCACGGCCGAGTTCGTGTGGGCCGATGGACTCCTCGTCCGGCTCATGAAGGGCGACCCACGCTTCGAGTACACCGTGTTCCTGGCAGACGAGATCAACTTCTCGCCGGCGAAGGTCTCGGCCGTGCTCAACGGCGTGACCGGCTTCGGCCGCGAGATCACGGTCGTCCAGCACCAGGGTGACCTCGTCCGGGCAACTCCTGGCTTCCACTTCGGAGCCGCGATGAACCCGTCCTACGAGGGCACCCGGGACCTGAACAAGGCCTTCCGAGACCGGTTCCACGTCCAGATGTTCTTCGACTACGACCCGGTCGTCGAGAAGACGCTGTTCCCCAACCAGACCCGCCTCCTCGAGGTGGCGAAGGACATGCGCGAGATGGTGAAGACGGACACGATCCAGACTCCCATCTCGACCCGCATGATGAAGCAGTACCTCGAGAACATCGAGACGTTCGGCACGGTCCTCGCCCGCGAGTTCATGGCGGCGCACTTCACCGAGGACGAGCAGCCCGCCGTCTCGAAGGTGCTCGAGGCCAAGCTCTCCGGTGGCCGTGGCTCGGCCCGCACGCCGAGCATGGGCAACCGCGACCCGTTCCAGCAGGACCCCGACGAAGACAACAGCTGGAAGTCCACCAGCTGATGTAGCGGGTAGCCCAGGTGGCTATGCTGCCTGGGCCTCCCGGTGCACCAGCACCATGTCAACCACGAGAAGGAGGTGATATGGAAACTGACAATCATGACAACGAGTCCGAGCTGGATAGGTATGACGAGCTCGAGCTCGAGGACGACGACGAGGAACTGGATGAGACCGAGTTTGGTCCACTCCAGAACATCGACCTGTCCAAGTTGCCGAAGGCCGAGCCGGCCTGGGCCAAGCGCGCCAGGATGACCCTGGCCGAGCGGACCGCGAAGAAGCGGACCGCCGTCACCCAGGTGTTGGAGAAGACGGACCGACTGTTCATCTGCTCCACCAACCTGAAGGTGGACTGGCTCGACGATCCGGAGCAGCACCCCGGTTGGACCACGGGCGCTGAGATCCTGATCAACTTCAACTACTTCGACGAGCTCGACGACGACGCCCTGGTGGCCCTCTGGGGCCTGAACTACCACGAGCTGGCGCATGTGATCATGACGCCCAGGATCCGTGGTGGGTTCCGCACGATCCTCCCTGACCCGAACACGAACGACGCGTTCAACATCATGGAGGACTGGCGGATCGAGACCCAGATGGCCGGCCTGTTCCTGTCGCTCGAGCCGTACTTCAAGATGACGGTGAACCGCCTCATCCTGAAGGACCACGAGCTCAAGAAGCGGCCGGGTGCCCAGGACTGGGCGGTGTTCACGCTCGTCGTGGGACGGATGTACCTGGATCAGTCTCTCCGGATCCGCTACGAGCGGAAGTTCCGGCAAGAGCTGCAGGGACGCTCTCGGCGAATGGAGATCGACGCTGCCATCCAGGCGGGGCAAGCTCCCGCCAACTTCTACCAGCAGCTCGATGAGAACCTGGACATGCTGGTCGAGATGTTCCAGCCCGAGATCGACCCGAAGGATCCGAACGCAGAACACCTGGGCAAGCTCCAGGCGTACGCCAAGGATCTGAAGAAGGCCGAGCTGCTCAAGCTGCTCGACCTGAGGGGCGACGACCGAGTCGACGCCATCATCGACCTGGCGTACAACTACGTCCAGGCGAACTGGTCGTTGGACAAGGACGCCAACCAGGACAACGTCTTCATGGTCCGCAAGATGGCCATGCTGCTGCCCCTGGAGCTGCTCAACTCGCTCCCGATGACCGGCCTTCCACTGGCCGGCAATGAGGGATCCGAGTACAGCCCCGACACCCCAAGCTCGAAGAGCATGACCTCGCCCGAACTTCGGGACGAGGGACGCCAGATCGCTCGGGAGTGGCTCGCTCAGGACAAGGAGGAGATGGACCGCCTTCGCGAGAAGGTGGAGGCCGTCGACTCCCCGGATGTCGAGAAGCAGATCAAGGACGAGAAGGATCGCCGCGAGCAGGATGGCGGCGACGACGGTGAGGAGGACGGCGACGACGGCGGCGAGGGGAACGACTCCTCGGACGGCGATGCCGACGGTCCCTCCTCCCTGGAGGGCGGCGACGAGGACGGCTGGTCTGAGGACCGTGATCCCGACTCGAACGACGTCATCGTCATCGATCCCCGTCAGAACGCGGCCCCGTCGGATGACGACGAGGACCAGGACAACGACGAGGACGGGGACGACACCACTGGTCAGAACAAGACGGACGAGTTCCGCCGAGCCGGACAACTGACCGGTGGGGCGGGCAAGGGCTCTGAGGACACGAAGGCCAAGCACATGGCCCAGCTGACCTCGGAGGAGCTGGCCAAGATCGACGAGGTCTACCGCAACGACTCGGACTACGACGCGCTGCTGAACGACCAGATCAAGGACATGCTCGCGTCTCCCGCCATCCAGAAGGACATGCAGTCGATCCGCCGCGCTGTCGGCGAGGCGATCGGCGAGGACCTGTCCCTGGACGTCAACGCCAAGGGCGCCATGAAGGTGGTGCCCGGCGAGTTCGTCACCCAGCGCAACCGGCTGGTGCGGTACCTCAATGAGCTCAGGAGCCTGCTCGAGGGCTCGTGGCGCGACGAGCAGCCCAGTGGGAAGCTCAACCTGCGTCGCCTCATCAACTCGCCCCTGAGCCAGCGAGACACCGTCTTCCGCACGTACATCCCGGACGAGATCGACGAGGCCGGCCTGGAGATGGTGGTCCTGCTGGACCGCTCGTCCTCCATGGCCTCGGCCGCCGACCACGCATCCAAGATCTGTTGGATGATCGCGTCGGCGGCGAAGATGACCGGTGGCCGGGTACACGTGATCGGGTTCGCTGACCCGGGTAAGGACGAGGTGCTCGTCAGTCCGACCCAGGATCTGCCCCAGGGCATGTACGTGTCCTACGGGACGTACGGCGGTACGAACATCGCCGACGCCCTGGAGCAGGCCCACCGGGTGCTGTCCATGTCGGGGATGCCCAACCGTGCCCTGGCAATCATCACGGACGGCGGTTGGTCCGACCTCCACCAGGGAGTCGAGATCATCCGCCGGATCAACGCGCTCGACGCGGAGACCATCCTGATGCTGATGGGTATGCACCTCGAGCGTGATCGGCGGGGTTGCACCCACGTCGCGCACGTGAACGACATCAACCGCGCGGGCGATGAGCTGAAGAAGATCATCACCCGCATCCAGGTGAACGCGGTGCGGCGAGTCAATCTGCTGCGCGGCTTCGTCCTAGACTAGGAGGTGAAAGATGCAAGTAATCCCCCTGCACGAGCAGGTCGCCGCGGATGACGGCTCGATCTGGATGATCTTCCGAGTTCATGGCCCGGGAGAACACTGGACTGGGATCATCTCCCGGGTCACGCCAGAGCCGGCGAAGGATCCGATCTACCGGACTCCAAGCCGTGCCGTCTGGTACGGTAGCCGGTTGACCGCTGAAACGGTCATGACCGAGCCACTCGAGTGGATCGAGAACTACACCCGAGAACCGCTGTTCACCTCGACGACGTCATGAGAGCACCCATCGTCTACGACCTCGACACGGGAAGGAGGATGCATGCGCGTCCGGGTCCTGCTCGCCACACTGATGTTGGTGGCGTTCTTCATGGCGACGGCCGCCCCGCGGTACAAGGGCGGGTCGCCGGTCAAGCCGAGCACGACGGCGACGTCCAGCCAGTCGCGCTAGAGAAGCCGCCCAAGGACTCCAAGGAGTCCTGAAGCGTGCCAGCGGTAGCTGAGCGGCTCAGCGCCCCAGGCTCTACGGGTACCCACGTAGGGGAGACGCCGGTTCGAATCCGGCCCGCTGGTATTTGCTCGACCTTATAACTTCCGACTACGAGGTTCTGTCCATGAATTTGAAGCAACCGGACACGTGGCCGGACTTCATGCTCTGCGTGAAGACTGAGAAGAAGCCCACGCTGCTGGACCAGATGATCTGGGAGCGCAAGCTGGACGGTGTCCGTGTTCAGGTATCTGCCTCCGCCGTTCGGACGAGGAACATCTCCCTGTTCGAGCATGAGATCAAGCTCCGCTCCGGCGAGCCGATCCCCAAGGGCGTCCTGTTGGACGGCGAGCTGCTGAGTGACGGTGGCTTCACCGACGTCCAGGGGCGGCTGACGAGGCGGCAGTGGAAGAAGCTGACCTTCGTCCCGTTCGATCTCCTGGTCCACGACAAGAAGCCAGTCATCGCCCAGATGACCCGTGCTCGCCTGGACCTCCTCCACGAGTACGATCCTGGTCCCGAGCGACTCCAGCCGGGCGAGGACGTGCCGTGGGACTGGGAGGGGATCGTCGGTAAGCCGAGCTGTCCCTACTTCCCCGGTCAACGGGTGCAGTGGGTGAAGTGGAAGCTCTCTGGCCTGGTCGACGTCTACATCTTGGGCTTCGAGGAGGGCAAGGGCTCCTGGGCCGGCATGCCCGGTGGCGTCAAGTTCGGTGTGAACCTCAGCGGTCAGATCATCGAGATGGGCGTCGCCGGCGGCTTGAGCTACAAGGAGCGCTGGGACTTCCACCACCATCCCGAGAACTTCATCGGCAAGAAGTGCCGGGTGAAGCACTTCGGGATCGTGAAGGCGCGCTTCCGCAACCCCATCTACGAAGGACTTGTATCATGAACGTAGGCGACCTGGTTCGCTACGCCGACCCTGATCCTGACTGTGTCGAGCTCGGGGTGATCGCGTGTCGATCCGATGGCTGGATCTACATCACCTGGTGGGCCGACGGGGACATCAACAACGAGGGTCATCTCGAGAACACGGATGAGATCGTGATCGAGGAGAACCCCGATGCCACCGCCTTGAGCGAGCTGAAGGACCTGATGCGCGACCACCGGTGGCTCTACATATCCGAGGATGTCGGAGCCGAGAACCTACCCGAGAGTTGGGCGAATGAATGAGGGCGACCGAGCTCGGGTGCCGCACGCTCTGCCCATGAAGGGTGTCTACCTGATCGAACGCGAGAAGATCAGTGGACACGAGTATCTCCGGATCCACCGGCAGAAGGACGGCCGCTACGAGGTCAAGTTCTTCCACTTCAAGGACGACGCGATCTGGGACCGATTCGGCATGACGCCCTGGAATGAGGTGACGATGGAGGACCTGGGAAGATTCTTCACCACGGACACCGTCTACCTCGTCATGGATGACACCGAGGAGATACCTCTGACGTGAGGTCAAGGAAAGAATTTTGTCCCTGAATTGGACATTGCCTAATAGGACTAGTACAATATAGGGCTGTGTCTAACCCCCCTCACGGAAGGCGATGAACTACTACACCGGAATCGGAAGTCGCAAGACTCCCTCAGATGTCCAAGAACGGATGGAGAAGATCGCCACCGTCTGCCGGCTCGAGGGGATCCGCCTCCGCTCAGGCGGAGCTAGCGGCGCAGATCAAGCTTTTGGGCGCGGCGCACAACAGCACGCGACCATCTACCTCCCCTGGCACGGATTTGGCCAGGTAGAGTCCGGGGCCGAGATCCACTGCCCCAACGAGTTCCCCAGCTGGGTGAAGCAACTAGCCGAGCAAGTTCACCCGGCATGGAGGAATGTCCACCCGAAGTTTCGTGCGTTTCACTACCGCAACGTCCTCCAGGTGCTAGGGCACAGTGACGAGGTCAAGCTCCCGTTGTTCCTCTGCTGCTGGACCCAGGACGCCAAGGTAACGGGTGGAACGGCCACGGCCCTTAGACTGGCCCAGTGGCTCCATGTACCGATCGTGAATCTTGGCTGACCGAGTCCCACGAAGAGCGAAGTCCACCCGAATATGTAGGGCACGGACCTAGCGGAGGATAGGAAGGCCAAGGTAGCTGAACGCCGAACCGGACCTTTACATGCCGGCGGGTACTAGGTGAGGGACCGTCCTGCAAGGGGCCCCATGAGGACGGACCGTGGATCGTAGGTGGGTGTCCACGGCGCGAGCGCTTGTAACTCAGTGGATAGAGTATCGGGTTCCTAACCCGAGAGTCGCAGGTTCGATTCCTGCCAGGCGCACTATGGCTGACGAAGATATTGACATCGATGCCCTCATCGATACCATGCTGACGTTCAAGCGTCAGCGAGACCGTGCAGAGCTCGCGTTCAAGCGAGCCCAGACGTTGATCATGGAGACGATGGACAAGTCGAAGGCGAAGTCCATCGTGACCCAGGGTGGGCGGAAGGTGACGCTCGTGGAGGGGAAGCAGACCTCCTGGAACGAGGACGTCCTCCGCCAGATCCTCGGACCCAAGTGGGACGAGGTCACCAAGCAAGTTCTCGACCCGGGTAAGCTGGAGATGGTGGTCGAGCGCGACAAGATCCCGGAGGAGTCCCTCCAGGACGCGCTGATCGAGACCCCGAAGGCCGGCTATCTGCGGGTCACCGAGCCCAAGGTCAGGGGCTCCTAGCAGCTTCCGAATAACCGGAAGATAGACAGGAGGGGTGTCATGTGACGACCTCGTTCCAGAAGGAGATCGTGAAAGAACTCGAGCCACTGGGGCTCGAGCCCATCGGCCTCTCGTCCAAGGGAGCCGTGGTGCTGGAGCACCCACTCGGCTTCCGCATGGACGTGACCCCATCGCCCGGAGATCATCGGGCGAAGGCGAACCTCATCGCCGAGGCCAAGAAGAAGATCGACCGGATGAAGACGGTCAACGAGCAGTTCATGCTCTGGCTGTACAACCGGCACAAGCTACTCCCCGGCGAGAAGAAGGTCGTGTCCTTCAAGCTCGCCGAGGAAGTTCGGGTGTTCCTCGCCCAGAACTCGTCGATCTACCACGGCGCGTCCACCAACGCGATCGTGGAGTACGCGAGGAAGGTGCTCCGGAACACCGAGCCCGAACGGAAGGGCCCCGGCGAACGGGAGTGGGAGATCACCCGACCCGACGAGTCACGGCCCGTCCTGCAGTACAACCCAGACGACCTCGATCCACCGGCAAGCATCGTAGCCGATCCCCTGCCTGAGCCAGCACCCGTAGTCGAGGCTCACCAGAACGGCAACGGCTACCCCGGCTTCAGCGAAGATCTGATGGAACAGATCAAGCTCGCTGTGGCGGGCCCGCTGATGGCGGAGCTGAAGGACAAGACCGACCGGATCGAGCTGTTCCAGACCGAACTGGTGACGGCGCACGAGCTGATCACCACCCAGATCGAGATGTTGAAGAAGGTCGCGGACTCGATCCAAGACCTACTCGACGTCCTGTAGATCCCCTGACCAGGGGGACGGCGGCCGGGGTTCGCCCCGGTCGTCGTCCTAGGGTTGAGTAGAGGGTCGGCGTTCACCCGGCACAACCGGACCCCGCGAGCGCCGGCCCTCCACTGAGCCCGAGATGAGGACCCATGGAAGAACTCCCTGACATCGAGACATACCTCCGGAACAAGGCTCTGGAGATGTACCTCTCCCCGCCCCAGCCACGTAGCCCGAATCACCTGGGCTACATGACGTTCATCTTCCAGGGTGGGGACACGTCCTGGGGAGAGCTATCCACGGACGAGAAGCACGAGACGAGGGAGCAGTACGAGGCATGGGCCGTGGAGACGGCCGCCTCGATCCCGACTCCCGAGAACTTGCTCGCAATGGGCTTCTCCTACGACGTGATGCGGCTGGTCCACCTCTTCCGGATCGTGCCGCAGTTCGTCGTCTGTGAGACCTGCTCGGTCTCGGTTGACGGTATCCCTGGAGAGTGGAAGCTCTCCCCGCTGAAGGACGCGTTCGCCCGCGCCCTGTGGGCGGCCATAAGCGACTGATGTGAAGGAAGGAGTCTGAGTGAAGCCGATCCCCATCGAGCTCGAGCACGAGGGAGACAACCTCGGTGAGCTAACCATTGACATGGCCGTGGGCGAGAACGAGCACGGCCACATCATGAACGTGCTCTCGACCCTGTACCCCCACCCCAAGGAAGCGGTGGTACGGGAGTATCCCTCGAACGCCCGAGACGCCCACGACGAGGCGGGACAAACCCGACCCGTTGAGGTGCTGACCCCCACCATCCTGGACCCCTACCTGGTCATCAAGGACTGGGGAACCGGGATGAGTCTCGAGGACGTCCAGAACGTCTACTCGAAGTACGGGGTCTCGACCCGGCGCCACACTGACACGGCGACGGGAACCCTGGGACTCGGCTCGAAGAGCGCCTTCACGTACTGCGACGACTGGCAGATGATCAGTCGCAAGGACGGGATGAAGGTCATCTGCCAGATGCACCGGACCCCGCCCATGGGACTTCCCAAGATCGACATCCTCTTTCACGGCCCGACCGACGAGGAGAATGGCACCGAGGTGCGGATCCCCGAGTTGGTGGAGGGCGACTTCGACGAGGACATCAAGAAGTTCTTCAAGTACTGGCGCGAGGGTGAGGTGCTGATCGACGGCAAGCCACCCGAGCAGATCCAGGGTAGGTGGTTGGGCGACAACATCTTGATCCGCGAACCGGAACGAGACCGTTGGGGTGACCCACGCCAGGTCCAGGACGACGTCATCGTGATGGGCGGCGTGCCCTACCCGGTCCCGTCTGAGAAGGCGCTGTTCATCCAGCCGGCCCTGCCCACCCAGCGCGCCAAGTACCGGCCCCAGGGTCGGCGTCTCAGCCTGGTGTGCTGGGTGAAGATGGGCTCGGTCGGCTTCGCGCCGTCCCGTGAGTCGCTGTACTACGACACCCACACGGAGAAGACGCTCGAGACTCTCAGGACTGAGATCCAAGAACGGATCCGGTTCCTGATGGAGCAGGAGATTCACCAGGCGCCGAGTGCCTGGGATGCCTTGGCCGCCACCAAGCGGTGGATCGACAGTGGTCAGATCTTCGTCGACAACCCGACGTGGAAGGGCCACTCCATCCCCTACGAGTGGACCTTCCCGGGCTGGGAGATGACGATCTCAGACCAGTGGACCTCGCGGTACGTCCATGAGAAACAGAAGACGGCTCGCTTCTCCGGCATCAACGGCAAGAAGTGGTCCTTCGACGAGCTCATGACGTTCCAGCGGGAGCAAGCTGTCCACGCCGTGATCGTGACGGGTGTGCCGAAGGACTACGACCAGTTTGGCGACCTGCACCGACGACACAAGGTCAAGCTACGAGCATGGGGCGTTGCCACGGGGGCGAAGGTCGCCATCCTCACCACGGACCATGAGATCGATCCGGTCTGGCTCGAGAACCTGCGGACCATCCCGTACTCCGAGGCGATCAAGATGCGCCCGCTGCAGAAGCGGGGCGTCTACCAGAAGGGTGACTACACGCTCACGACGTTCGCCGAGCGGTTGGTCCGCGTGTCAGACATCCTCCCTGGCTACGACGTGGTCTACGTGGAGTCGCTCGAGGAGGCGAGGACATACAACCGGGTGCTCCGGACGATGCGTGAGGACAACCCAGACAAGTCCTACATCGGCCTGGTAATCCCGCCCTTCCGGCAAGACAAGTTCCTCAAGAAACGTCCTGACGCGAGGACCCTCTTCGACGCGTGGAACACGGACGTGCTCGACCCGATGAAGGCACAGATCAACAAGTATCCGATCCAGCACTTCAACCTGGGTCAAGATGACCGGCGGCTGCTTCGAGCGATCGCCCACCGTCAGATCAACCATCCTGAGGTCAAGTCGATGATCGAGCTGGCGCTCACCCCCGAGAACGCCCGGGTGAGGCGCCTCCTCAAGCTGTACAACGACTACGTCAACATGATCCCCATGAAGCGGACAACTCACCGGGCCATCCAGTTCGACCGGCACGAGAAGTTGATCACCCGCTTCCCGCTCATCCGCAACTCCTGGTACCACCGGGAAGATGAGAAGCTCCACGTCCACATCGTGGCCTACATCAACGCCGTGTGGGAGCTGGAGAAGGACACCGACCAGGCCAAGCTGCTGGAGCTCGAGCTCGCGGCTGGCCGGGCACTGGCTCAGGCCGCCCGGGATCGCCGGCTGGCCCTCGAGGTTGCCGACCGCCTTCTGGCGGAGATCGGCTCCATACCCCAGAAGCCGGCAGATGAGCCGGAGAAGGAGGCCGCTGCGTGAAACATCGGATTACGCGACGGAAAGACAGCGAGTACATCACCGTAACCTTCGAGGACGGCGCCTCGTTCGTAGCTAGGAAGGGCGAGAGCCCGCGCTACGACGAGATCGTCGCCAAGGCGAAGGCGAAGGACGAGTCCGTCCGTGAGATGCTCGACGTGTCCAAGACGATCCAGTCGGCCATCGACATGTCCAACATGGGAGACCGGCTGATCGTCCGTGACCGTCGGGTGTACTGGGACGGCGACGTCGTCGACCACTCCCTGGCT
>Ga0247675_1000043_pt1 | contig 12681 bp, 14 predicted proteins | sample CNK16_metaG_FD_189930 | JGI IMG/M metagenome (GOLD analysis project Ga0247675, IMG submission 189930) | Soil microbial communities from Purdue University Martell Research Forest, Indiana, United States - CNK16 | ecosystem: Environmental > Terrestrial > Soil > Temperate forest > Bulk soil... | reverse complement strand
TGACGAGGTGGTGCACCGTCGCGTACTGTTCCAGTGCGAACAGCTCCGGCACGCGCACGCTGCCAGGACGACACACGCGCGAGAGATCGTTGCGCAGCACGTCCACGATCATGACGTGTTCCGCGCGGTCCTTTTCGCTCGCGCTGAGCTCTTGCCGCAGCGCGGCGTCGTCTTCGGGATCGCGACCGCGCGGGCGCGTTCCCTTGATGGGGCGCGCTTCGACGACTCGGGTCCGAGGAGACACGCGCAGGAATCGCTCCGGAGACGAGCTGGCGACAACCAGCTCGCCGAAATCGAGGTACGCCGAAAACGGCGCGGGATTGTGCGTGCGCAACCGCCGATACAGGTCGAACGGCGGCTCGGCGAGGCGGCTCTGCAACCGGTGCGACAGGTTCGCCTGGAAGATGTCGCCTGCGTACAGGTAGTCGATCACGCGGCGCACGGCTTCGCAGTAGGCGGACCGCGTGAACGTGGAGCGAATGCCGCCGGCAAACGGGTGGAGCGGCGGGGCGGGCGTTGTTGCGGTGCGATGAGCCGAAGGTCGAGATGGTGGAGGTGGCGTGCGGCGCTCCCCGCCAAGCAGCGCGCGAATCGACGCGAGCCGTTCAGCGGCCCGGCGCGAGCGGGCTGGGCCGGTTTCTGGCAGGCCGGTCGAGATCAGCCAGGCACGCCCCAGCTCGTGATCCCACGCGATCACCCAGTCATACCAGCCGAGCATGCAATCGGGGATCGCGAGGTCGTCGAATTGCGGCGGCGCGACGCGCTCGAGGCGCGTCCCCCAGTCATAGCCGATGTACCCTGCGGCTCCGCCCTGAAACGGCGGCAGATCCGGGATGGCGGGCGCGGCATGGTCGCGCAGCAGCGTCGCGCGCGCGTACTCGAGCGGATCACCAACGACCCGTTCCCACGTCCCCGCCGCGCCGGTCCACCGCTCCGTCACTTCCCCCTTGCTCCGCACCACCACTGCGGGGTCGCCGCTCAGGAAAGAATAGCGTCCCAGGCGGTCCGATGCGGCTGCGCTATCGAGGAAAATGAGGAACGGGAGATCGCGACAGCGGGAGCAGCAGTCGAGGGGGTCGGGCGGCGGATCGAGCTCCTGAACGAGCGGCGCGACACTGCTCACGGCTGCACGAATTTCCTCGCCGTCCCCTGGAGGGCGCCGCCCGACGGACGCCATAGGGCGATCGCGTCGAACTGCCGCGCCAGCTCGAAGTCTTTGTCGGTGATGCCCCCGGCCGAATGGTTCTGGAGCTTCACGACAACCCGCGCCCAGCTCACGTTGAGGTCGGGATGATGATCGGCAGCCTCGGCGAGGTAGCCGATCAGATTCACGAGCATCAACGTCGTGGGCCAGCCGTCGGTCGTGTAGGTCCGGTGAATCCACCCATCCGCGTACGACCACCCCGGCAGGGTCTTCAGCTTGTCCGCGACCTGCACTTCGCCGTAGGTCGGATCTTTCTTCGCCATATCCACGCTCCGCGAGCTTACGACAGGGTTTCCCGGTACGTCGCCGACTGCCCGAAGTTCTCTTCCACCTCGATCTCGATCGCCGAGAGCCGCACCGCCGCCGCGCGGTCGACCTCGGCTTTGACGCGACGCGCGAGGTAGCGCGCCAACATCTCGACCGTTGTGTTGGGGACGGGCAGCAGCGCGCAGTCCTCGACGGGGAAGACGTATCGTGGTTTTCCGTCGACCAGGACGGCGACGGATACACCTTCGGTGGACACCTTCACGATCTCGCTCTCCAGCGGCAGCAGCACCTTGTGGTCGATCTCGTCGATCAACCGTTTCATGAGCTGCTTCAGGACGCTGAAGTCAAAGACGAAGTGCGCCTCCGGATCGAGCCCGCCTTCGATGGCGACGCGCGTCCGGTAGTTGTGGCCGTGCAGCGGCTCGCAGCGGTGTCCGGGGAGCGTGATGAAGTGGGCGGATGCGAAGACGAGGTAATCCTTCGTCACCGATACCCGGAATTCACTGCGCGGCGTCACGGGCCTAACTTCCCCCGCCGACCCGCGATGTCAAGCCTTCGCGCGCGATGAGCACCGTCGCCAAGGCGGTGCCGACGACCGCGCAGACCGACAGCACCACGACATCGAGTGACACGGGCCACTCGCCTCCATAGCCGGACCCGGCCCAGGGCCCCAGCAGACCGTGCTTCAGGAGATCGACACCGTAGGCAAGCGGGTTCACATACGTGAGCGCGCGCAGCCAGCCCGTGAGGTGCTGCACCGGATAGAGGGCACCGGAGAGAAACAGCATCGGGAAGACGACGAAGTTCATGACCGTGGAGAAGTTCTCCAGCGAGCGCATCGTGGCGGCCAGGGCCAACCCGAGCGCGCCCGTCGCCAGGCTCGCCAGCACGATCCCGCACGCCGCGAGCAGCACTCCGCCGCCGCCTGGCCGCAGCCCTACAGCGGGGACGAGAATGAGCCCCACCACGAACGCCTGGCCAGTGCCCAGAACGGTGGCTCCCAGCACCTTCCCGAGTACCACCGCTCCGCGCTGGATCGGTGCGACAAGCAGCAGCCGCAGCACTCCGGCGTCGCGGTCTATTACAGTAGAAAGAGAAGCGAGAAAGGCGCCGAACATGACGACCATGCCGAGCAGGCCGGGCGCCATGAAGCGGCGGTAGTCGAGCTGTGCGCTGCCCGCGAACACGGCCGCGAATCCGGTGCCGGCAAGCAGCAGCCAGACGAAGGGCCGGGCGAGGCTGCTCCATAGCCGCCCCCGCTGGCGCAGGAAACGAATCACCTCGCGGGCGACGATGCCGTAGAGGGGCCGCATCATACCCTCGAGGCGAGCAACACGCCTTCGAGCGTCGTGGTCCCCGCGCGGCGCTTCAGCTCGGCGGGCGTGCCGATGGCGGCGAGCCGCCCGTAATCGAGCAGCGCCACGCGATCGCAAGGCTCCGCCTCTTCGACATAATGCGTGGTGAGAACGACCGTGACGCCGCGCTCGGTGCGCAGCCGGTGGATCGAGTCCCACAGCGCCCGCCGCGCGTGCGGGTCGAGGCCCGCCGTCGGCTCATCGAGGAACAAGGCCCGCGGTTCGGCCAAGAGCCCCCGCGCGATATCGGCCGAACGGCGCTGGCCCCCAGAGAGCGTCCGCACCGGGGCGTCACGCCGCGGCGCCAGGCCGAATTGATCGAGCAGCTCGTTGATGCGTGGCTCGGCGACCCGCGACGGGAGGTCCCACAGCCGGGCGGCGAAGCGCAGATTCTCGACCACACTGAGATCGCGATCGAGCGTCGGCTCCTGGAACACGAGACCGATGCCGCGCCTCACAGCAAGGCTGTCGCGCACGACGTCGTGCCCCAACACCCGGGCGTTGCCCCGGGCAGGGCGCAGCAGCGTCGCAAAGAGATGGACTGCGGTCGTCTTTCCCGCCCCATTGGGGCCGAGCAGTGCGAAGAATTCCCCGGCGGAGACTTCGAGATCGAGCGAATCGAGCGCGCGCACCGGGCCGAAGTCTTTTCCGAGACCGCGGGCCTCGATCGCGGGCGCGGTGGTCATCCGCCGGCCAGGACTCGCGAGGCGGGCGCCGCGCGATAGGTCCAATCCGGCCGGACATCCGCGCCGGCGAGGGCGGCGTCGATCAGAGGCCGATGGGGGGAGAGCGAACAGACGGGATCGGTCAGCCCCGCGTCTCCGGCGATGAGGAACGCCTGGCAGCGGCAGCCGCCGAAGTCTTTCGTTTTCCGTTCGCACGAGCGGCACGGCTCCGGCATCCAACCGTCGCCGCGAAACCGCGTGAACGCGTCGGACTCGTTCCAGATCCAATCGAGCGAGCGATCGCGCACGTTGGCGAAGCTCAGGGTCTTGATCCGGCCGGCGGCGTGGCACGGCCACACTTCACCCGCTGGGGTCACGGTCATGTACGCGTTCCCCCACCCGCCCATGCACGGTTTGGGGAATTCTTCGTGATAGTCGGGGAGCACCCACACGATCTCGAGCCGGGACCCGAGCCGTTGGCGCTCGCGCTGCACGACTTCCCAGCCCCGGTCGAGCTGCTCGCGCGTCGGCATCAACGTGGCACGGTTGTGCAGCGCCCAGCCGTAGAATTGCGTGTTGGCGAGCTCGATGCGCTCCGCGCCGAGCCGCTCGGCCAGCCGGATCAGGGCTTCTACCTGGTGCAGGTTGTCGCGATGCAGCACCACGTTGACGGTCAGCGGAAATCCGAGCTCCCGTGTCGCTTCGTAGGCGGCGAGCTTGTCGCCGAACGAGGCAGTGCCGGCAATGCGATCCGACAGCTCGGCGTCCGCCGCTTGAATGCTGATCTGCACGTGGTCGAGCCCCGCCGCTTTCAGCTCGGCGAGCCGCTCTCTTTTCAGGCGATAGGCCGACGTCACGAGCGTGGAATAGAGACCGAGCTCGTGGGCGCAAAGCACCAAGTCGGTGAGATCGGAGCGAAGTGTCGGCTCTCCGCCCGAGAGGCCGAGCTGCACGACACCCAGCTCGTGCGCCTCGCGAAACACGCGGCACCACTCATCGGTCGACAGCTCGCGCTGGAAACGGGAGCCCGCGAAGTCCAGGGGGTTCGAGCAGTAGGGGCACTGCAGCGGACAGCGGTAGGTGAGCTCGGCGAGGAGCCAGAGCGGTCTAGGCGTCGTAGGTCACCAGCCCCTTCGCGGCGAGCCCGGCGAGCAGCTCCTGGACGTCGGCGGTGATGTCCTGCGACTCGTACTTGCCGCTCAGCAGCGCGACGATCTCATCCACGGTGCGCCGGCCGTCGCACAGCCCGAGGATCTCGGCGGCCGTTGGATTCAGGGCCACCAGTCCCTCAGGGTACAGCAGGATGTGGCGATGGCGCACGCCGTCCCACTGCAGCCGTGCCTTCGCGGCGACGCGCGGCGTCACCGTGCGCCGCCCGGGATCGCGCCCTGCTCCACCGCATCGAGCAGCGACCAGAGCACGTCACACTTGAAGTGCAGCGCGGCTACAGCGCGGTCCTGCCACTCGCGAGTGACGCAGCGCTCGCGGACGAGGCCCAGGGCATACTCTGCGTCTCGCGGCGCCTGGGTCAGCCGATTGCGAAAGTACTGCAGACCCTCCGGCTCGATCCACTTGTAGTGGGTGAGGATTGCCGAAAGCCGCTCGCTGACGATCGTAGGCGCGAACAACTCAGTGAGTGACGCCGCCACGGCTTCGAGCCAGGGTCGAGTGCGGCAGAACTGCACGTAGGCGTCCACCGCGAAGCGTACGCCCGGCAGTACCCACGCCTCAGACAACACCACCTCCCGCGCCACTCCCATTGCTTCGGCGAGCCGGAGCCAGGCTTCGAGGCCGCCCTCGCTCCCCTCACGGCCGTCATGATCGATGATGCGCTGGATCCACGCGCGCCGTACCGCCTGCTCAGGGCAGTTGGACAGAATCGCAGCGTCTTTGATGGGAATCGCCTGCTGGTAGCTGTAGCGGTTCGCCACCCAGAGCTGCAGCTCCGCACGGGAGAGCTCGCCCCGATGCATGCGCTGGTTGAAGGGGTGGCGGCTGTGATAGCGCGCTTCGCCCAGGGCCCGCAGCTGCCGCTCGAGCTCCTCGGGGGACCACGGCGCCAAGGGCTCGTCGGAGGGGCTCCGCACCGCACTCGTCATAGTGTGAAGTCCATCCCGTCCTCGCCGATCTCCACGCCCGCCGCGGTCACCTGGGCGCGCTCGGGCGAGTCGGTCGCGAGAATGGGATTGGTGTTGTTGATGTGCACCAGCACGGTGCGCTTCGCTCCGACACGCGGCAGGCGCCCAAGGCTTCCGTCCGGTCCGCCGAGCGGGACATGCCCCATCACCCGGGCGCTCGGCGCGGCAATGCCGAGGCCGTGCAGCTCCGCATCGGACCAGAACGTCCCGTCGAAGCACAGCAAATCGGCTCCGGCAGCGAGCGCGCAGACGTCGTCGTCGACTGCCGCCGCCACCGGCACGTAAGCGAAGCTGCCTCCTGTCGCGGGATCTTGAATGCGGAGTCCCATCTCGAGGTCGCCGTCGGTGGCCGGTGACGCATAGCGCGGCGGCCGCCGCCCCAGAGGGACCGCAGTGCAGGTGAGGTCGAGCGACCGGCCGTCTGCATCCGCTAGCGGCGTCGAGCGCCGCGGGGAGAGCGGGCGTACGTCGATAGCGGAATACGGCTCGAGGATGGTGGTGAGCGGCCACGGACCAGCGAACAACGCTGCTACGCCGTTGGGCGCGTACACGGGCATGCGAGAGGTCCCCTCGCGCAACAGCAGCAAACCTAGTGTATGGTCGATCTCGCCGTCGGTCAGGACGACGGCCTGGATGCGCGAATCGCGCACCGCTACCGGCCAGAAGGGCGCGTGCGCAGCAAGCTGCGCGCGCAGATCGGGCGATGCGTTCAGCAACACCCAGCGCTTACCGTCCGCGCTGACGGCGACGGACGATTGGGTGCGGCCGCGTCCACGCGCCCGTGCGGCGCGGCAGTTGAGGCAGCCGCAGTTCCATTGCGGCACACCGCCGCCGGCGCCGGTACCGAGGAGGATGATGTGCACGAGGGGTTGGGGGAGAAAGCGAGGGGCCGGGTTCTGGGACCCGGCCCCTCACTGCTCAGGCTGCGTGCCTTTGGTCAGGCCGAGCCGGCGTATGCCCCGATTTCCATGCCAAGCTCGATGACTTCGACTTCGGGCTTCGTCCACTTCATCTGCCGTCCTCCGAGTTTGCGGGTGGCGCGACCACCCTCAGGATCCTGGTCCGCCAGCATGGGCGGGATACGGGACTGTACGCCTTTTGCGAGAAGATCGCAAGCACCCTGGGACGAAGCGGACAATCAGTGCCCGGCGCCGTCCTGCAGCTGGTGCACCGGAACAAAAGCCTGCGACCTCAGGATTTTCCGCGACCGGGACCAGCGGGCGGGGAGGACTTGGACGCGTCGTGCCGTTGCAGGGCGACGTAGATGACGGTGTCCCAGGCGTTGCGGATGCCGACGAAGAGGAGCACCAGGGCGGCTCCGGCGATGGCGAACAGCGCGGGCCCCGGACTGCGTTGCAGCACGATCGCGGCGATCAGCACATCGATGTAGGCGGCGAGCGGCAAGATCACGAACATGAGCCAGTCCTCGAAGACCGGGCGGTAGGTCGTGGTCCGCAACGTCCGTCGAATCACGATGAAGCCGTACACGCACCCCAGCGCCCCGCAGACCGCGAGGGCCACGCCGGCGCTGCCGAGCCGATGCCAGGGGGCCGCGAGAATCGCGGAGATCAACAGCGTGGCGCTGAAGTGCACGACGGTCGGCGTTCCGAAGGCGTTGATGTCGCTGAGCGTGCCGAAGGGACGCTCCGCCACCAGCGCCATGACGACGAATTGCAGTCCGGTGAGCGCGCCGGCGGAAGAACCGACGATGACGTAGAAGTTGGCCCAGGCGTCGAACGGCGAGGTCACGTCCATCGAGTGGCCAGGGGCAGAATCGAACTGCCGACACGCGGATTTTCAGTCCGCTGCTCTACCAACTGAGCTACCTGGCCGGAACAAATCGGCCCAAGAACTTAGCAACCCCCCCGAATGCTCGGCAGTGGGTTCCCGTGCTTTCCGTCACAGGTTCCACGGTCACGAACGGCGCTCCGAGACGGAGGGAACCCCTGGGGTATGCTGATCTGTATGCCGACGCTCTGAAAGGAGTGTTGTATGAATGCGCAAACACGCAGAGCCCCGTGGGTCTGGGGGCTCCTGGCAGCCTTATTCGCGGCCGCCGTCGGATGCGGTGGCTACCTCCCGTCCGGCGAAGTCGTGTACGCGTCGTACGCGCCGCCGCTGGAACGCGTCGAGGTCATTGGCCCCGCGCCGGGGCCCAGTTACGTCTGGATGGACGGCTACTGGCGCTGGGGTGGTGCGTCGTACGACTGGACCCCCGGTCGCTGGGTAGTCGTGGAGCAGGGCCGTCGTTGGCAGCAAGGTCGTTGGCATCACAACCGCAACGGCTGGTTCTACGAAGACGGCCATTGGCGGTGATGAGTACGTCGGAGCACGGTGGCCTACCTCCGTGCTCCTATCGCCGTCGTCTGCTTCAGGTAGCGCTCGTACCACGCGACATAGCGATCCAACCGGTCTTTCAAGAAACTGGGCACCGATAGTCCATGGTGCTGATTGGGATAGATGACGAGCTCCGTCGGCACACCCAGCTCGCGCAACGCCTGGTACATCTGCTGTCCGCCGATGATCGGCACATTGAAATCCACGTCGCCGCCCATGAACAGCGTCGGCGTCTTGATGCGATCCGCCTGGAAAAACGGGTAGGACAGCTTGACCCACAGATCGCGAGTCTTCCACGGGGGCCCGAGCTCCAGCTCGTACTGGGTGATGTACTCGTCGGTCCCGTACATCGAGAGCTGTAACGCGCTCCCCGCGCCACTGATCGCGGCCTTGAACCGCGGTGTCGTGGCGATCGTGTAGTCGGTGAGAATGCCGCCATAGCTCCAGCCGCCGATCCCCAAGCGATCGGGGTCCGCGACACCGGAGCGCACCGCCTGATCGACTGCCCCCAGCAGGTCGACGACTTCCTTGTTGCCCCAGTCGGCGAAGATCGCCCGCTGATAGGCGAGTCCCCGCCCGTTGCTGCCGCGATAGTTCACGGCCAACGTCGCGAAGCCTCGGGCGGCAAAGAGCTGCGCCGTGGAATTGAATGCGTAATTGCTCTGTGCGTCGGGGCCGCCGTGGATGAAAAGGACCAGCGGCAGCGGAGTCCCGGACGACGCCCCCGCCGGGCGGACCAGCACGCTGTGCACGTCGGTCCCGTCGCTGCTCTTCGATGCAAAATCCTCGGTCGCGCCAAGCGTGAGCATGGCGACGAGCGAGTCGTTGACGTGCGTCAGTTGTCGCAGGGTCCCGCCCTCGGACGCAAACACCTCCGGCGGACGGTCGGGCGTCGAAACGAGCAACGCCATACGCGACCCCGCGAGCTGGCCGGCCGAGTAATCGAGCACGACGTGGCGCTCGCGGTCGATGCGCTCGACCCGGCCATCCACAGTCGACACCCGCACCATCACTTGCGCGCGATCGTCGACGGCGACGGCCAATACCGATTGGCCATCCGCGCTGAACGTCGGCGCATCGAGCGGCCGGTCGAACGCCCGAGTCAACACCCGGGCGGGTGCGCTGCCGTCGCTCTTCACCAGGGCGAGTGTGCGCGCCTGGTACGCGTAGTACCTCGGCTCGTCGGTCCGGAAGAATGCCACCCAAGCGCCGTCGGGGCTCCACGCCAGGGGCCCACGATCCGGGCCGGGGAAGGAGGTCAACGCTTTCGGCGTGGCCCCCGCCCTCGCGTCGACGACAAAAACATCGGACTGCTGGCCGGTGCCGGGCTCCGGCACCGGACTGCGCACGAAGACGATGCGTCCGCCGTCCGGCGACCACTGTGGATCCTCGTCGTCGGCTGGACCAGTGGTGAGGGTATCCACTTTTTTCGCCGCAATGTCGAACAGCAGCAGGTGGCTGCGCTTTGTCGTCAGATATCCGGCGCCATCGTCCTTGAAGAGGTAGCGGTCGATGACGACCGGACGTTTGCGGCTCGTGTCGGCCTTCGTCGTATCGAGATCGACCGTCGCGACGAGGACGAGGCGCTTCGAGTCGGGCGACCACTGCATCGCGTCCACTCCGCCCTTGAGCGTCGTGAGGCGCTGCGCCTCCCCGCCGCGGCGGTCCAGCACCCAGACCTGGTCGCCTTTACCGTCCTGGCGCCCGGAGAGGAAAGCGAGCGAGCGGCCGTCCGGACTCCAGCGCGGCGACGTCTCGCTTTCAGCGCTCGACGTGAGGCGCAGCGTCTGGGCGCCGTCCCAGCTCGTCATCCAGATGTCGGCGTCGCGCGAGTCCTTCGCCGAATCGATCGTCGTGATGGTGTAGGCGACCCAGTCCCCGCCGGGGGCAAGCTGCGGATCGGCAACCGACTGCAGGCGGTACACGAAATCGCCCGAGGTGGGGAGCCGTTTCCCCGCCGGCGCCTGAGCACCGGCAGGAGCAACGGCGGCGATCACGAGGCAGACGAAGATCAGAAGAATCGGGACAGGCCGCACGGCGCGCTCCAGGTGCAGTGTGAGAACAGCCAATCTACGGTTGAGGCGGGGAACCGGCGCGGGAACCCGGGAACGTGTGACGTCCAGGCCCCCGGGGGTTGTCTCAGAAACAAAGAGACGTCTCATGCGTCTCCCATGACCCCTCACGCCAGGAGCGCGACATGACCCGCTTCACCCGCCAGAGCCTCCGGCTCGGCCTCGTGGGAGTACTGGGTGCGCTGGCGATCGCCTGTGCATCCAATCCCCCACCCGACAACGCCGTCTACGTCGAGCGCCGGCCACCCCCCGAACGGGTGGAAGTCGTCGGCGTCGCTCCTGGGCCGGGCTACGTCTTTGTCCGCGGCTTCTGGCGTTGGGGTGGCGGGGAGTACGCCTGGGTCCCCGGCCGCTGGGTCGTCTCGCAAAGAGGATACCGGGCCTGGGAGCCGGGTCGCTGGCGCCACGGCCGGCGCGGGTGGTTCTGGGTCGAAGGGCGCTGGCGCTGAGCGGCGGAATCAACACAGCCCCGGCCTGAGCTGGCCGGGGCTATTGCTTTTGTCAGGGTCGGAATTCTACCAACTGCATCGCCGTCATCGAGCCGTCGTCATTATTGAAGGTGAGCGCCAGCGGCAGGCCCACATTGGGACTGACGCACATGTCCATCGCCACCTTCTGGTTCTGCCGCCACACACCTTTCAGCCCGTTTACCCCAGCCTGCGCGCACTTCTCTTCTACTTTGAAGGACGACGACTCACCGTTCTGCGTCGACTGCCATCCGCTCCCCAGCTCCCATTCATGTCCACCGAGCAGCATCATCCAGACGGGATTGAACAGCGCCAGCCCCACGGGACCGAGTCCGATGAGCTGCATCATCGGGATGGGCTCGTTCGGGCCGATCGTAACGGTCGAGGAGTAGCTGTCGCTGCCCATGTTGCCGGCGACGCTGAGCCGGGTGCGGCCGCTGCCCGCGGGCTTGGCGTCGAAACTGTAACTGCCCGTCTTGTTTTCGTTGCCCTCGCGCTGCTGCACGTTGTAGCGGAAGTGCTCCGTCCCCTTGAAGGAATACATGCCCCAGGTGAACGGGCCGCTGATCGGCTGGCTGTAGAGCGCCGGCAGCGCGCCGCCTGACGTCGGCGGTGCGGCGGCGTTGGGTTGGTTCAACGGCTCGACGGCGGGGGGCGCCGCGCCGCCGGCGCTGCCCATATTCGCGGGACAGATGCCGACGCAGTCGCCCACGCGGGCCGGCCCGCCGCTGAGCGTCCCGGTCGCCGAGCCTTCGTCAGCCTGGGTGACCTTGAGCTTCCCAACGGGCGTCGTGGTGCGCCGTAGCACGCGGCCGGTCGCCGGGTCCTTGATCTCCCTACCAGGACGGACCACGTCGTACTCCGCACCCACCTTCACGCCGGCGCCGGTGCCAACGTTGATCGTCACTTCGCCGCCTGAGACGTCCGCGACGAGCGCGCGGATCTCGACCTTCGTCTCCTGGATTCCGCCGGCAGCGGCCGCAAGCTGCCCCGTGAGGCTGTCCACCGCCAAACGCGTCGCTTCCCCGATGATCGTGTTGGCGAAGTTCGAGCTCCCCATGTCGAGCACGCCCGCGCCGCCCGTCCCGCCGATGGCGAGTCCTCCGGCCAGGGTGAGCCCGGAGCGCTTCGATTCGCCGTGCCCCGTGGCCACGCCCAGAATCTCAGCGGTTGTCGTGCTCACGATGCGCGCGTCGATCTGCACCACGGCCTTCGCCGACTTCTTGCCGAACCCGCCGATGCCGATGCCGCCCACGTGCACGCCGGCGCCGCCGACGCCGAGTTTCTTGTCGTCGCGGCCGAATTGCGTGATGCTGCCGATGATGATGGCGTCCACGCCGAGAATCTTGGCGAGCTGGACGGCGGAGGACGGATCGGCGCGGCCACTCTGCTGGAAGTTCTGCTCGCGCAATACCTGGTCGAGCTGCTTGCGCTCGATCACGGAGTAGGTGCCGTTGCGCACCAGGTTGGTGACCAGCATGTCGGCGATGCCTTTGCCGATATCCTGGTCCGAGCCGAAGATGTCGTACACCCACTGATGCACCGTCGCGTAATCGAAATCGAGCACGGCGATGCGGCGCTTTGTCGGCGCCTGTGCGGCGAGGGTTCCGGCACCGACGGCGAGCGCCAGGAGGAGGACGGAGACGCGCTTCATGACACTGCTCCTCTCAGGGGAACTGACAAGGGGGATGGGACGGATACTACCGCCGCACGGACAACTTTCAACTCTCCGGCCCTGGCTCGGAGCCGCACAGCGCGTAGGTTATGCGCCACATGGCCACCACCCCGTTTCCCAATCTCACGGTCCTCGATCATCCGCTGATCCGCCACAAGCTCTCGTTGCTGCGCGATCGCCACACCAGCACCAAGGACTTCAAGCAACTGGTGAACGAGATCGCGATGCTGATGGCGTACGAGGTGACGAAGGAGCTGCCGCTCGAGCTGGTGGAGATCGAAACGCCACTCGAAAAGATGACGGCCGAGCGCGTCGCGGGAAAAAAACTCGTCCTTGTGCCGATCCTGCGGGCGGGTCTCGGGATGGTCGACGGCATTACGCAGCTCATTCCGTCGGCGCGTGTCGGACACATCGGCATTTATCGCGATCACGACACGCTGAAGCCCGTCGAGTACTACTTCAAGATTCCTCGCGACGGCGACGCGCGCGATTTCTTCGTGC
>Ga0247675_1000041_pt1 | contig 12779 bp, 34 predicted proteins | sample CNK16_metaG_FD_189930 | JGI IMG/M metagenome (GOLD analysis project Ga0247675, IMG submission 189930) | Soil microbial communities from Purdue University Martell Research Forest, Indiana, United States - CNK16 | ecosystem: Environmental > Terrestrial > Soil > Temperate forest > Bulk soil... | reverse complement strand
TATTCAAAAGCAATGATTTTGAAATAATGTACTTGAGTAGTCGTGTGTCTTATTATAGGAATTATTCTGACTTAAAAACCGTGGCTCATCCCCCTTTTTCTTCGGTTTGGATCACAAGAAATGTTCTTCCAAACCGTATTGTGTTTGAAGAGATTAACAGGAGGTAGTATGAATTGGAGTAATTTATTGGACGGTATATATGTGTCTGCCTTATTCACTTTTATTGGCTTTTATGCTGGTAAATTGGCGGACGAATTAGAAAAAACCGACCCACAGGACGCGTTATGATGTCACAAAAACATATACAAAATTGTGACCATTTAGTTTACTCAGGCGTCGATCCAGAGACTTTACAAATTACGTGTCATGGGTGCGGATTAAAATGGACGGCTTGGAAAGGTGAGGGGCCAATGCGCAACGTGGGTAATATAAATAACGGCACATTCAAGATATACGGAAAAGAACAAGCCGACCCAATGGTAAGGCACCGGGCTTTGATCCCGTGATTCCAGGTTCGAGTCCTGGTATCCCAGCCATTTTGTTGGCGCTAACAATATGGTTTAAAGGTAGCGAATTCGAGAGGTTTAAAATGAAAATCACTGACTATCTGTTCGTATCAGACGTGGACGCGGGCGATTTCGCCGTCAAGGTAGCCGAGCTATTGAGCGAGGGGTATCAACCACTAGGAAGCATCAGCATGACATCATGCGTCGCGCACCCGATGCCGAATGTGTTTATTGCGTATGCTCAAGCGATGGTTAAATATGCGTCAATTCATTCAAAGCCAGGCCATGGATCACAAAATGAAGCAAATGAATCGCAGACAGACGCAGGTTACTGCAATCTATGCCAGCATTATCACCCAGGGATAACATGTTTATAGACCTCGACGATAAAGCAATAGAGGTAAAGCGCGATAAAGAGGTAGAAGAGTTGATTACTATGGCAGCTCAAAAGCTCACAGATATTACATTAAGAGCAATGCTTTTCCAGCTCATAGAGAGAGCGCCGGAGAGCTTTCGTAGAGATGTATTAGGAATTAACAAAGATGAAGACTAGAGATAAATGGCCAATAAAGTACAGAAAAGCATATGGGGATGACGGAGCATCTTTCTTTATTCCATGCGGAGACAAAACGCTACTAGTTATCGCCTCTGATGGAGGAGGGTGGGAGCATGTCAGCGTATCTTTGGCAAACCGATGCCCTACATGGAAAGAGATGTGTAGAGTCAAAGACTTATTTTGGGATGAAGATGAGCTTGTTATACAATATCACCCCGCCAAAGACCAGTATGTAAACAACCATAAGCATTGCTTGCATATGTGGAAGCCACAAGATGTAGAGGTACCAATACCGCCTAAGATAATGGTGGGAATTTAACAGAGGGAGAATGGAATGAAAAATCAAAAGCTTAAAGACGATATGCCGGACGCATTAAAAGTCCACTTACTGGCGCTGAACCAGCTAGACATACGCAAGGCAGCAGAAAAGGAAAATCCAGATAAGTACCGCAGGCATTATCAGCCTATCGAAGACCACATCATGCGCCAGCTTAAGACGTGGAATTTTAACGTGAGGCGCTGATGAGAGCGCTCATATACATAGAGCATGGGGTAGCTAGCCGAGCCTTAGATAAGGTGTCGGCTATCCTCGTAGACAATGAGGCGCACAGCTACCTAGAGTCTGTCCTGATTAGCGATATGAAGTCAGAGATTAAGTTAAGTGCAAAGGAAGCGCATGAGCTTTATAGCGCACTGGCATATGTTTTAGGGAAAAAGGAAAACAAACCATGGCCCACATAATACACTTTCAAACACTAAAGTTTATATTTCCAAGCAAAGAAGAAGCCCACAAGTTCTTTGATAAACTGGTGGAAATGGGAAAAGAAGACGAACACGAAATGAAAGTAGACGTGAATGTATGTCATGACAGGAAGACCACAGAGGTCTATTACGTTGATAAATTCAACCTAATAAATATATGTGATAGACCAATTTAGTAGTCCCGCTCCTTGCTCTTATGTAGCGCCACAAGCTCTTTCAGCTCAGCTACAGTGCGATTCAACCCTAGGTGGTTACAGTCCTCTAGCTCTATGGTGTCGCGGTACTTGAAGCGATTCTTCATCGTAATTAGCCAGATTTTATCAGAGCCTTTGACTACGCCCTTAGCCATCTCTTGCCCTAGGTTTTCCCACCAGGACTCAGACGCTGTTTTACCGCGCTTTACTGCCTCACCGAATTCTGGATACTTCTTCATCCAGTCGTAAAATGTGTCTTTACATACGTCGAGCTTGTGTGCTATTTGCGCGTCGGATTCCCCATGCACATACCAGATTTGTATCTGTTCACACATTTCTACGCGGTACTTTGGATTCTTCCAACTATGCGGGATAACTTTAGGAGTCGAAGATTCTTGCCCTATTTTACAGGCTTTAGGCGCTTTTCTTTTTGCGATTCCAGGTTTTGGTTTTACCGTTACTTTGGACTTTGGTTTTAACTTCGTGTTCATTGGCACCATCCATGGTTATCAATATTTCTTCGCCTGTTTTTAGTATCACGTCATGCTTAAGTGGCACTTGCTCTATCTTCTTAGCAAAGGCACCTCTCGCTTCCGCCTTAGGCTTAGTCTTGCGTCCGCTTCCACCGCACTCCTTGCAGTTCTCTGTCATGCCACCTAGCTTGCGCTTGACCTGTGCACCGCTGCATGTAGGGCATGGGATTGTATTGGTATGTCTAAACATATTATAGCCTCATCCATGTGTATATACACAGTCTATGTCATTTAACCAAAGGAGTAAATATTTTTGAATTACCTATTGACATATATTGTAGACGGGTTATAATGACCGCATAAAGATAAACAAATGAGGACAAAAAGATGAATCCACTACAAAAAGAAGATCACAATGGTTGGACTAACTACGAAACCTGGAATGTGGCGTTACACATAAGAAGTGACGAAGCGCTATACAAGCTTTTTAAGCTGTGCAAAAGTTACGCAGGATTCAAGCACGCTGCATTGTGGGCCGGAGTCCTTGGCACTCCTGATATGGTGCGGTTTGATGACAGAAAGGTAAACGTAAAAGAATTAAACGAAAAAATATTCAACTATGAGTTCACTTTATAAAGCGTTAAGGGGAGAGAAGATGAGCAAAATGGCAGAAATACACGCAGACATACGAAAATACGAAGATGCTGGGCTAATCACCCAGCCCACAATGACTTTCGCATACAAGCATGTATATGGAGTATGCCTGTATTATCCCACGTGTGAAAAGGCTGAGCTAATCTGCAAGCTGATGAAGCGCAAAACTTTGAGCCGGGAGATATTCCCAGAGCTTAAGGCACTTGGTTTCGATGTGAAAGTGGTTAGCGATTTAGTACGATAAATCAACAAATGATAGGAGATAAAATAGAAATGAAGGCCAGTACTTTAAAAGAGCTTATGAGAGCTGTAGAGTTTGTCTATAAAACACTAGAAACCGATATGAAAGAAGCTGAGGACAATGGGTGCAATTCTGAATATAAAGGCGACATCCAGAAACTTATTAACGGTGTTGATGATTTCACTACCGTTATACAAAGCTCTTTATCCGAATTTTGCATTGAATATAATAAATAGGAGATTAGAATGAGTGACACAAAATTAAATATTCGCCAAATCTTATGCGATGAATCCACGTCATGGTGGCTGAAGTATAACTACAAGGCACTACTGGATAAAGATATTGTAGACGCAATCAATGACGTCGAAGTCCTGCTGGCGATGTTGCAGCAAGACTTCGAGGAAATGTTAGCTAAGGCTAAGACTGAGGTTTAGCCTTAAACGTAGACTTGTAGGCCAGGTTAAGGTTACTAACCTCGGCCCTCTTCACAGTCAATAGACAGCGTTGGCATACCAAAGTATCGCCGAAGCTGTCTACCTCTACTTCGGCGACGTTACGATTGTCGAAGCTGTCAAATAAAATAAAACTATGCTCACATTTGCCAAAATTCTTCTTGATTGGCCCACTGTCGAATTTTTCTAATAAAGTACTCATGCATCCCCTCTTGCTGCTTGATAGCAGTCTGTTGGCGGTATCATACACACCCACACCATTGTTGTATAGGCATATTTACCCCCTCATGCTATGATTGCTTTGTCGGCAGTCTCACGTTATCCCCTCAGATTACGCACCCAACTTCCCGAGAGTTGCGAGACTGTCGTCATCGTGTATATCAACATTTTATTTCTATCCACTATCTGTTACACTCCGTTTTCTTGGGAAAATTGGGGGTAATTATGGATATACGATCCACAAATCAATTCAATAAACAAATTTACCGCATGTACACTTTGGCAATATTTAATGCCGTGACTGCTGTGCTTGCGCTTGTTTTCAACTACTACAAATTTGATATCAACTTCGCTTTATTTTCTACGTTGCTATTCATTAATGCGATAGCCATGTTTTTTTATGAGCCTTATAAAATCGTCTCCTATTTATCTAAGGAAAGTTGCGATGCTTAAATGGTTGTATAAAGAAGTTAAAGAGAAAAAGAAGGATTTAGAGCCGATTCGAGAGCCTGATAAGGAGCATAAACAACCAAAAAGAAGCGAGCCGATAGATATCCCGGTGCGTACCTATGTATTTTTTAAATAAAAGGAATTTAAATGCGCTCACTACTCAAGATGATAACTCCTAAGTCAATACACGCCATTTGGTGCATGCTATTTTTGTACTGCATCATTTCGCTAGGAAGGGCTGCCACTTCAATGTATTTACTTATAGCAACTGGCCCTACGTTTTTTACATTTATTCAGGTATCCACTTGCTGTTTTGGTTTTTTCCTAGAGATGTGTTTATTCATGGTGAAGTGTACGATTCTATTTACCTTTAAGCCAGATAGATTAATCAGAATTTTAAATAATAGGGTAGATAACAATGCAAGCTGATCAATGCACTACAGACCCAAAAGACGTTCGTAGGCGACTGATGGGTGCTACGGCCACTTCGGTCACCACGGGTCTCTCAAAGATGGATAGCCTGCTTTTAGGAGGAGATTCGGAAGTATTGGTGGATGTGGCTAAGGTCGCTAAGGCTAATTACGATGAGATGGAGAAAATACGCGAGGAAGAAAAGGAGTGTCGCCAAAAAATAACTAACCGAAAGGCAACGAAAAGCGTAGCGGGCTGGTTAATCATGTCTCTAGTTACCCCCATCGCGCAAGCGTTAGACAGCTTTACGGCAGAGCGCTTCTGCCCTCCTGGTCCTATGCTCACGCAAAGCGCACCGGGCCTAGCTGAGATGATGCATTCTTTTACTCATGGATTTCCCAACGAATCTACATCTGATGACGTAGGTGGATTAGAGCAAGCCAAAGCTACCCCAATAACACCGGCGTATAAACAAGGCACAGAGGCTTACGCGATAGAGTACAACAGGGTATGCACTGAACGCCACAACAAGGGCATGGTCGGAATTACTACTTGGGAATACGAGGCAATACTTTCCCAGGGCTTAAATCCATCTGAGCCAGGTGGATTGGCTAACGTCGAAAATAGTGCGTTATGTCCCAGTGGCGGAAAAGGCCCGGGAGCCGCATCGGGCGGATATAACGGTACAGGCGCATGTACCGGTGGCAGCGGAGAAAGTGAAAGCGCCAGTAAAAACGGAGGCTCTGGAAGTTCCGAAATGGTGGGAGGCACATTTTGCTTCAAAGATGATAACGGTGATTTCACAAGGTGTTACCGATAATTTTTAATAAAAACGGAGATAATAATAATGATGCAAGAAGAGGTAAGAGAGCTAAGAGAAGAGGTTAGGCAGCTACGGCGCGAAGTAAACCAGCGAAGAGAGGCACCGCCAGCGCCTGGCATAGCCAGAAGGGCAATGAACTTTATGTACAATGCAGTCGATTTACACACTGCCGCAAGAAACTTCATCTGGGCTATACAGGATGGGGCGGTTATAGGCGGGTATTTAGTGACCGCTGCCGGAACCGTCATTAAAGCTACTCCCGCCATGCTAGTTAAGGCAAAGGCTGCCTATGCAGCAGCCATGGCCCTCGCAGCAGCCAATCCAATAGGGGCAGGAATTGCGGCTGGTGTCGGATTGGCAGCAATAGAACGAGCCACTCGCTACGAGGACGAAGAGGGCAACACGCGCCACGCTTGCTCAATTATGTGATGATTCTTGGGGTGTTAGATGGATACTCCCACTGGGTGCCCCAATTTCTTTCTCTATCACCGATTCCGCCATTACCTCTACCGGATTATTGGGATTCTTAGTCACCACACCCGCCACAACCCCGGCCACAATACAGGTAAGTAAAATCAATATCCCTGCAATGCTCATTATTTACGCTTCTTTTCTTTCTTATCGGGCATAGGCATTTTTTTAGCGGGAGCCTTCATCTCCTTTTTTTCCATCTTTTTGATAAACTTCGGCTCTTTTTCCTTCAGCCCTTTCATAAATTTCGGCTCTTTCTTTTGCATCCCTTCACCCCTTGTTTTGTTTAGCTTCCACTGTCCTTAGTGCCTCTTCGTATAAAAACTGAGTATATATCCTTACTGACTCGACTTGGATCGCGCCCACCTCTTTAACGATAGCAGGTAAAAGCGCGATTGGGTCAAAGTCAGGAGACTTTCCCTCTCTCTTATATTTTCTCATGAAAAAGGCTAAGAAGTCTTTCACAGTACGATGTGCAAAATCCTCATGCAGGAACCGGCGAAGCCGGGTGACGAATCCCGACTTGCCTTCATTTTCAAAAAATTCTTTTAGTACCTCATCCGTCTCTTTGCTCATTACAATTTCCTTGCTGCTGTTGTGTTTCTTGATGCATTTTCTCAGTAACCTCTCGATAGACCTTAAGTCTGTCTTGGGCAAATGTTTCCGGAATATCATCTAACTTGCTGACCTTGTTGTGAGTTAGCCATAGTTTTATTTTATCTGGTGACGTGCCAAATGCAGCAATATACCCTTCCAGCTCTACCAGGGTTCCCGGCTTAATCTTTTCGGGTACAGGTACAATAGGCTTTTCGGGTACAGGCTCTTTGCTGCGCACATCTTCGTCATCGGTTTGCGTAATCCCCAGAATGGCACATATCGCATAACGGCGCATATATGTAATTACACTACCCAAATTCTGTATGCTGCTGTTTTTCTTTGTGGCTTCAGGCTCATTGAATGCCATGGTGCCGCTAATCCATTCCCCGGACGAATGCCCTAGCACCGTCCTCAAGGCTGGCTTACCCGTTCTCTCGCAGGAGGTGGTCATCTGAGAGACGCACAGGCCATTCTTTAGCAGCAAAGGCTTAACGACGTCTAATACCGATCCTAAGTCAGCATATTTAAACCCAAATGCTTGGCTGTCTTTGTAGATATGGACAACCTCGCCTTGGAATTGGCACAACGCAGTAAATAAAGCCCCGACGCTTTCTGATTGTGTGTTATTCATATTATCCCCTCTTTACTTTTATTCAACATTAAGTTACCTTAGATATACTACCATTATAAATCAATTGGAGCAACAGTAAAATGGAGAAAAAGAAACGGGGAAGACCCTGGCTGGGCACTGATACCGCCCATGTGGGGTTTACGGTGATGTTGACTGAGCGACAATACGAGTCCATGAAAGCAATAGCCATGGAAGAGGAAATCAGCATAGCGACGGTAGTTCGGCGCTGTATTAACAAAACTTTGAAAGCACTAAAGGAGCAAGCCACGGATGGACAGAACAGTAACAGTACATATTAGCGAGTCACTCTATGAGTTAATTAGAGATAGAGCTGCCTTAGAACACCTTAACACTGGCAAGCGCTTTTGTATGGGTAGAGCCGCGCTGAAGATGCTTGAAGCGCATTTATTATGTGAGGAGAGGGAGATTTGTAATGCAAAGAAGCGACCTGTCGGCTCTAAAAACAAGGGTAATACTGGCCTTCTTGCTGACAATCCTTTGTTTCTGCACCAATCTTCTGGTCATATTTTATGTGAGCACCCCGTTGTTAAAGACCTGTTTGATCTTGGGGCATTTGGCGTGTCTGTACGTCCTGAACCCATCCCAGGCGTTAAAGAGACTAAACGAGAAACACAGGAACCAGCTATGGTAACCCCTGAAATGATTCAAGAGGTGATTGATGCGTCCAAGATTATGACGTTTATTGATGAGTTCAGAGCCTGGCAGAAAGCCCAAAGAGAAGCAACGTCCTAGCCAATCGTGTTTAAACTGGGACGTTAGCTGATGCTACCATAATGGCAAAAAAAACCCCAGTTGTGCGCTGGGGTAATCATCAGTAACGATGAGGAGAATTGTATGACCGTGCCATGAAGGACGGTATCTTAAGTATACATGTACATACAATTATCGCAAGGAATAGCCATGGATGAGCGGATAAGGTTAATGACTTTGGTCTGGGATTGCCTAGAGATGGATTTGGAGCACGCAGAGGTCGCTGTATTGCTCAATGTGGCACGATGGGCGACAGAGGTAGGTAAGCCTATCCCTGCCCCTAGAAACCGTATAGCGAACCAATCAAGGCTGTCTCCGACGCGGGTTGATAGCGCGATGAGGCAGTTGATGAAGAAGGGGTACTTAGAGCGCGTGAAAGAGCATACGGCTACTAAGGCATCGGAATATATTTTGAATGAAAAACGATTAAGGGGAGAAGAGTAATGCCAATCATAAGACAATCTTTTGAAAAAAAATTTACCATAATTCCAAATAGTTTACTATTAGATAGCACGCTTTCCTGGGAAGCCAAGACGGTTATGATCTGTTTTCTATCTTCTTCAGGGGAAGGTGAAGAAACAGAATTAGGCGATCTGAATCAGTTTTTAAGAAGATGCGGTTTAGATTACTTAGCCGATGAAGATAGGTTAGAATGGTGCATTAGGGAATTAAAAGAAAAGCATTATATATCCTAAAAAATAAAGGGCTTCCCTTACAAGAAACCCATCAATTCGCAATTGAATGATACTTCGTAAGGGACATAAGTGTCAAGGGGTATTATTCAAAAAGTCTCCTTGGCTAACTAACTTAATATCAAGGAGACAATGATGTCATTTATCGTATCTGGCTACGTAATCAAAAACAGAGCCGAAAGTCTAACGCAGCCTGAATCACACCTTTTACTAATTCTCTCAAGCCACGGAAACGACAATGGTGGCGGAATCTGGCCGAGTTATAACACGCTTGCCTTATCGATGAAATGTGATCGGCGCACCGTCATATCTCTCATGAAATCCCTTGTGACCAAAAACTATGTGTTCAAGAAGGGTAGAGCTGCCAATAACAAGTCCTTGACTAACCAATACTACATAAACGTCAACAAACTCAATGATGAAGCCTGCAAGAAAGCCCAGCAATTTGATGATGAATTTAATCCTTTTGAGACGGAAGGGGTAGTGATCCACGATCACCCCCCCAGTGATCCACGATCACCACAGGGGTGTTCCACGATCACTACCCCAGTGATCCACGATCACCCAAATAATACTTTAACCACTAATGAAAAACTCAAGCAAACAAACGCGCGCACACCCGCTTCATTAAACACTATTTCCCCGGCTACGGCTAAAGCTGTTGTTGCTGGTTTTGTTGAGGGCGAGAAAGAGAAGCTGAAAGGAAAGATAGTGGCTCCTAGAGAAGGGGGTGATTATGGCCGTGACTTTAATTTTCAACCAAACCACACTGTGATTACGACTGAAGCCGATCAGAAGCTTAGCGATGCTTTGATGGCTGCCGGGACAGATAAGCAGACTGTATCCCAGCTATTTCGCATATACGGGAACCGCGCTCATATTCAGCAGGTACTTGGGGATATGATTGAGGCGCAGAAGTCGCCGAACGGGGTTAGATCGCCCAATGGGTTCATGTTAAGTGTCATGAAGAGACCCTACGAGCCAAAGACGGCAGTCAAAAAGCCCACCAGGGTTAATGTGGCTGTCATACAGACGCAAAAGATAATCGAGAGTAGGGTAGAGGCGGATAAGCTGAAAGAAGCCCTTGTGGCTAATCCTAGGCTTAAGAATGACCGTATGCTTGCTTTACGTAATGCCAATAAGCAGGGTCGATGTGCGGGGCTGGTTATGCACTAGATAAAGATGTTGACAGCGTGCGGACTTTTTGGTAAGCTAACCCAATGATTAGACCTAGATTGTACTCAGACCGACTTCACCTGCGCATCAGCCCTGAGCTCATGGGGAAATTGCGTAACGTCGCCTTCGACAAAGGCATCACGGCCAGTGAGATGATGCGCCGTTTGCTGTTAAACTACCTTGAGGGTCTGGGAGAAAGTGTGGAGGAAGAGGCGTGACGCGATTATCAGTAATCTTGGGGACATTCCCCTATATCGTTATCATTATATTGGCGTCCCAGTGGCTGTGGAGTGGTTGATGCGAAAGTTTAGCGAGCTGACTGAAGCTGAAAAGCTGGATAGTATTTTTTGCAAAGCGCATATGCAGTGTCAGGAAGCTATTGAGGCTGCCGTAGATGCGACACGGGGCGACAGGGAGGAAAGGGCAAGGCTGACCCCCTGGATTGAGTACAACCGTGACATGCAGGAATTCTTAAGGAATCGTTGCAGCAATCAGACCGACAGAGAGTTGATGGAAGAGTACGGTGTTCACTCGCGATCTGCTAGACTGAGACGGTAACTGTATATACACCAATAAAGCTAGGGATTTAGCCTGTGATGATCTTCGCTTGGAGCTGCTTTGCTATCGTTGTTGCTGCCATTTATGTCGCTATTGGGGTCTGGCTTTGGCGCAAACTGTGAAAGCAAGGGGTGGCGTGCTATGTGTAAATTTAGATCCAGGCTATCATCGTCTTTCGGGATTTGTACGATTATTTCATCAGCAGAAATGTCTGGATGAACAGGGGAACCTGGAGGCGGTTGAGGTGGTATTTGTTGAGCTGTGTTTCGCGAGAAAGCTAAGGCCGCTGATATGCAGGCGACTCCTGAGCTTACCAAGGCGGTCGCAGCGGGTGGGAAGAAGACGGCACCCACGATTAGCCCTACGCCCACCACAAGTAAGACGTAGAACATAACGCGCTTTTTTCTGATTCTCATAAGATAATTATAGATTATTTGGCTGCTGTGAACTTTAGATAGTCGCTTAAATACATGCTTGGGGTGGCCTTTCCTGACTCCGTGTTCCAGAATTTTTTAATATATTCGCTGAGAAGTTCAAGGTCAGTTGGGATTGGTGTATATACACGTAGGAAAAATATCCTGGCCATGGCGGTCGCGAGATAAAGGTTTCCCTCCATTTCTTCAGGCTCTGGAATGTGTTTGAGATTGCAGGCGTTCATTAGACGATTTTCTAGGTCGGGTTTATTAAATAGATATCTGCGCCACAAATCGTTAAATGTAGCGGTCTCCATTTGGTAGACCCCTAGAGCCGGCCCTTTGGTCTGCTGAAGGTAATATCCACCGTTAGACTCGTGCGCCATGACCATCACCAGTAAGTTTTCAGCTTTATCTGAGGCGAGTTCTAGCTTGGCTAAGGTAGGCCGAATTATAGATGCTCTAAACTGCTGATTGTCGATCATAAAGCACCTCTCTTATGGTCCCAGGATGCCAACAGGAGCGTGCCTGCACCCCGGGATTTGCAGACTAAACTACTTGCTTTTTGCTTTTGTCGTGCTTGCCAGCTTTAACGGCACAGTGCTCCACTTTACCGCCTTTCTCTGACATTTTGCCCGAAGGCTTTTTCAAGTCTACTGGGCCTTTACCTGCGTTGTATAGTCTCATTTTAGGCATTCCTGCGCCACCATCTTTCATTTCTTTTTCCTTACATTGAATTGATTACTTCCTGGATTGGCTCTTGATCGCTGTGTACACCCTTCTTGTTAAGCCAATGAACTTGGCTTTTAAGAAGATCGCGCGCTTCAATGGCCTCTTGTGTCCAGCTTTTTCCTTTTCCGGGCCGGATACACTCATAAGCGTAGAGACATAAAGCTTGGTTAATCTTTAGGATAAGATGTTTTTCAATCTTCTCTAAAAAATCTATGGCTTTTTTATTACAGATACACCAATGGTAGGCTCTTTTCCAAGTGTCATTTACTTTTTTGACGCTCAAAATATGACCACCAAAATTTTCCTTCAAAAGATCCATAAGATCTTTATTAGTATTTGTAATCATAACCCTAGGGATCAGATTCGACCTTGATTTTGTAAAGCCGATACACCCTTCTCCATCAACTAATCCAGCTACATAAGCTACATTCACTTTCTCTTACCTTTTAGCTTTCTTGCTTGCCCAGCTTCTCCAGCTTCACTATACATTATGGCTGCGGCCTGCTTGGTCGGATAGCCTTCCTTAACCAATCTACGCATGTTTTCAGACTTCCCAGCCTTAGTCTTTGCTTTAGCGCCTTTATTAAGGGGCATGTTCCATTGCCTCCAGCTTTTTTTCGGCCACGGCTTCAACCTCAGGCAATTCCTCTGCCAGCTCTTTAGCTGCAACCTGCTCTAGTATAAATTTAGCTTCATTTAGTCGGCCTAGCAAAGCATTATGCTGTCCTGCGCTGGCTTCTACGGCTTTGACGATATCTTCAACGCGTTGTTCTAAATCTGCTTTAAGTGTCATAAATTTACTTCCTGTAAATGGTTCCATGTCGTAACTAGTATGGAGACGGTACCACCCAAAGGCAATAGCGTCTCCATATAGTGAAGCGACATTAGACCGCTGGCAAAACCATGTATTGCACCACGATCGTGACGGTACTGCCTGTTCCGTTAGTATAAGCGCCAGTTTGGTTGGAGAAGAATACGCCAAGTCCGGTTACACCAG
>Ga0247675_1000038_pt1 | contig 13713 bp, 17 predicted proteins | sample CNK16_metaG_FD_189930 | JGI IMG/M metagenome (GOLD analysis project Ga0247675, IMG submission 189930) | Soil microbial communities from Purdue University Martell Research Forest, Indiana, United States - CNK16 | ecosystem: Environmental > Terrestrial > Soil > Temperate forest > Bulk soil... | reverse complement strand
TCCTTGATGAGATCCCGCTCGGTTCGCAGCAGCTGCTCGCGCGCCGTCCGGCGTTCCTGCTCCGAAATCTGCCAGAGGCGGTATTGTTCCTGTACCGCCGCCGCTCGTTTCCTTTGCAGATCGTCCTGAATGGCGCGTTGCCTGAAGAACTCCGGAGGGTTTTCCTGAAACAGACGGTCCCAGTCCGGCTCGGGTAGCTCGGTCAGGGCTTTGTATTGCTGTTGCAGGGCCGGAAGGAGTTCCGCGTACTGGGCCCGCTCGACGCGTACCGCCTCACGCTCCGCGTGGAGCGCCTTGGCGCTCTCCGACAGAGCCATGGTTTTCCGCGTGTAGTCCGACGTCCGCAAATAACCGTTGATGACCTCGGCCTCGGGGAGCGCCACGTCCTTGCCGTCGATCTTGACGGTGAGCGTGCGCGCCTTTGGCCTTGTGTCCTCCTCGGCACTGTCTTCGCCGGTCGCCTCCTCCGGTCCCTCTCCCTCGTCCTCGTCCGGCGGGAGAATGACATCGTCGATCTCCTCGTCCTCGGCCGTGGGCAGCGTCTCGCGTGGACCGGTCTCGGCCTCGGGCGGCGCCGCGTGTTCCTGGGCCCGAGGCTCAGGCTCGCGACGTGGCACGACTGGCCGCTTCCGAGGCTCTGGGTTGCCGCTGTCGCGATCCAGAATGGCCTCGATGCTGGCCGCCGCCTCTTGCAGTGTGGACCCGGCGCGTTCCGGCGCCGGGCTGCCCGTTTGCTGCTGGGTGCCACTCATTTCTGTTCGTCCTCGTCCGTTCCGATGACGGATCGATAGTTGTGTCGAAGGATGCGGGCGCCGCTGATGACGCCGGCCAGATCGGCCGCCAGTGCGTCCAGGGCGCGCAGCATGAGGTAGGCCGCCTCGCGGCCGTCGCGGTCGCCCGGCGCCGATCGGCGCATCAGGTGGGCGTAATGGTTCTGGAGGCGTTCGAAGGCCGCCCGCAGCCCCGGGTCGGCCAGGGTCTCGTGGGCGGCCACGGCCGCCGTCTCGGCCTCGCGCAGGGCCATCGACGGCGGCTGCCGAAGCGGGGACGGGGAACGGAACCCGGGAGATTTCATGGCGCCCGGTTCCGGGGTTGTGCTAAACTCCGCTCGGATTTGAGCCAGGAGTCACCGATGCACATCCAGCGGATCAACCGGAAGCCGCCCGCGTGGCGCGATCCGGAATACCCCGACGTCGAGCTGGGCGGGCCGTGGGGCAGCGTATATTCGTTGTGGGCGGTCAACGACCTCCAGCAGCAGCGCGGCCTGCCGGAGATCGAGAACCTGATGCGGCCATACCACGGCCGTCCGTCCATGCGCCTGTCGTGGTGGGACAAGAAGCAGAAGAAGGTGCGCGGCGTGGATATCTGGGCGGACATCGTCATGTCCCCCCGCCAGTGGAATCATCTCCACCCAGAAGCCCGGCGGCTGGTACCGCACCGCCTACTGCCGCAGGAAGCCCTCGGTATCCATTTGCTCGAGCCCACTCCAGCGCGGACCTGAGCCGGCCCTCGGCGATCAGGCGTTGCCACAGCTCGTAGTCAGGCCGGACGCCGATCTGACCGGAGGCCTGTAACCGCTTCAGGTTCTGCTGCGCTTTCGCGGCCTCGTTGGGGTCGTCCAACAGGCCCTGGTAAATCCCCGGCGCGGCGGGTTCGTTGCGCTGGAGTATCTGATCCATGTATTTGGTGGCGTAGCCCTTGCCGGCGTTCGAAGCCCGCATGCGCTGGCCGTAGTTGACGTAGGCGTTCGCGCTGGACGCGTCCGCCCGGCCGATCTTCGCGCCCGGGACGATCTTCTGGATCTCGGCGGCCAGCCCGGCGTCCAGTTTCTTCTGGACGTCGCCGCCTTTCGCGGTTTGATCGAAGTTGAGGAACCCCCCGCCCTCGCCCGTGTTGGTGAAACCGAGGCCGTGCCTGTCGCCGAGGTCATAAAGCGCCTTCGCTTCTTCAGGCGTGGTGGTGCGCCCGAGGTCGATCGTCACGGCCGTTGATTTGTTGGAGCCCGCGCGCCGGTCGAAGAACGAGACCGGGCTGCCGATCTGCATGTCGCTCAGGCCGCGCACGGCGGCGGCGCTCTCAAGGCCCTTCATCGTGGCCGGGTTGACGATCCGCTTATCGGTGGCCGGGTCGGTCATCGTGTCGATCAGCGGCCGGGCGATGTCCACCGGGTTGCTCTCGACCGGGCCCCTGCCCTCCTGCCACGCACCGCCTCCCTGGCGGGTGCCGCGCGTCATCAGGCCCAGCTGGTTGAGCTGCGGATCGACGCCGCCGGGATTGATGCGGCGACCGGCCGCGTGCCACTCCTCCGGGGTCATGCTGCCGGTCGTCAGGCCGGTTGAGCCGCCCGGGATCTGCTCGTGCGGCATGTCTGCGGTGTACCAGGGCGCGTAGTCCGGATAGGTCGCGTTCGCCCGCCGGTCCCCCTCGGCCGCATCGACACCGAAACGACGTTGCAGGGATTCGGATTTGCCGGAGACCCACGGCGCCGCCTGGATCTCGCCCGGCTTCCAGTCGGTGCGGCCGCCGAGGCCGGCGGCGTTGGCGCGATTGACCGCCTGGGTCGTTTCATAATCGAGCCAGTTATGCTGCGCCGGGCCGAAGGCCTTGTCCCACTCCTCGCCGGTTTTCGGGTCGACGAAACCGAATGCCCGGCCGTGCCAGATGTCATTCGTTCCGGTCGTCCCCTCGAGCGCCGTGGGGTCCATGTGCTGGCGATAAATGTCGGTCTTTTTCCCGAGGGCCATCGCGGGGAATTTCGCCGCGTCCAGCGACTCGTCCGGCGATCCCGGGCGGGAATTGCGGCCGGGCTGGTCACGCGCGGCGAGATATTCCTCCTGCGCGGCGCGTGCCTCGTTGAACGTCTTCGCCTGCTGCCCGGTGCGGACGATGTCCGCCGGCTGGCCGCGCGCCAGCGCGTTGCGGGCCTGTAATGAAAACGCGGTGTTGGTGCCGGGGTCCGCCTGGGCGGACATCACCGCCCATTCCTCCGCGATCTGGCGCGCCTTGATCGGGTCGCCGCCGCTGACCTCCTTGATGTAGTCCTGCACCCGCTGATACCAGTCCGACCCGCCGACGCCGCGCGCCACCTGGGCGTCGAACGCCTCGCGCAGTCGCTGGACATCCTCCGGCGTCACGGTGCCCGCCGGGGCGCCGACGTAGTTCCCGTCGGGACGTTTGAAAGCGAGGTGCGGGTCGGACGCGGCCGTCACGGCGGCGTCCTCCGGCGTCATGGCGCGGAGGTTCGGCAGGCTGGCGTTGCCGCGCTCGCCCTTGCCGACCTGATTCAACCGGGCCACGCCCTCGTCGAGCATCATGCCGCGATCGGCGATCCACCTCGCGTAGTCCTCGGGGCTCATGCCCTGCGTGGCGCCGCGCGCCGCCTGGGCGCCCCTGGCGGGGTCGTAGAGCAGGCCAGGGGACAGCTCGGACAGATCGGGCGCGCCCCCGGCCGCGCGCGGCCCGGGGACGCTCACGGGCCCCGCCCCGCCCTCGCGGATGTAGGGCGCGGCTCCCTCGACGAACTCCGGCACGTCCGGCGCCAGACGCGCCGCGACACGCGGCCCGGCGCGCCGGGCCATGTTGGCGCCGAGAACCACGCCGCCCTCGGCCGCCGCCGGCCCCGCGCCGCCTCCGGCGGTCGGGAGCAGATCGAGCAGGCCGGGGACGGCCAGCGAGGCCTCGTGCGGCCACTGCTCATCCGTCTTGATCGGCAGCACCGCCGCCCGGTGGGGCAGATCCTGGGGGTAGACCAGGCGCCCGTCCGGCAGGCGGAACATGGTCCCCGAATCCCATTGCTCTTCCTTGGCGCCCTCGGGGATATCGAGACCGGGGAACCGCATCGCGCGCTCGGTGGGCGTGGCGATGTCCGTCGTCAGCAGGCCGCCGATCGCCTGCGCGCCGCGTTTGATGTTCGGCCAGACATCGGCCGCCGTGTCGGACCAGCCGCGCGGAGGCGCGAAACCAGGGGGGTTCTGTTCCGATCCGACAGGCTGATTGCTCAGGGCCAGCAGGCGTTTCTGAAGCTCCGGATCGTCCGGATACAGCAACGACGGGTCGGGGAGGTCGAAGAGGCTGGCCATCAGTCGAGCAGCCCCTTGAGAATGGCCGCCCGCGCCTCTGCCGCGCTTTGTGCTGTTGGCGCCTTGTAGTCCGGATACAGCGCCGTCTGGCGGGACTGGAGAGCCTGAAGGAGCGCCGGCAGGCCGGAGGCGCCCTGGAGAGGCGCGCCCGGCGATGTCGGGCCGATCGCGCCGTTGAGATCCACGCCGCCCGGGCCGATGCCCCACGGCAGACCGCCGCCGGCTCCATAAGCGCCGATCATGTTGCCGTCCCGGTCATACCAGCCGGCGTTGCCGCGCACGGCGAGCGGCCCGCTGCCGTTGGGATCGAGCGGCTGCCCGCCCGGGAGGTTGGACTGAAGCACGCCGCCGCCGTTGTCGCCGGCACCCAGCGCGTACATCGTCCCGACCGGCGCCGACGGCTGGCCGGAGCCCGAGAACATATTGGCCCACGCTTTTTTGGTGTCGTCGTCGGGATACATCAGGGCCGGATCGTTACTGTCTGGCATCAGAGGCCCCCGCCGTCGGGAGAGGCCGGCGGCGCGCCGCCGGGGGGTGCCGCGCCGCCATTGGCCGGCGGCATGCCCATCGGCCCGGCGCGCAGGGCGTTGCGGATCAGGCCGGTGCGGATCTGCGCGTTCGCCCGCTGCGCGGCGATGTCCCGGTTCGCGTTGAGCGTGGCGTCCTGCTGCTGTGCCGCCGCGCCCAGGGCGGCGCGCTGCTGCACCGCCCCGGCGATTTGCTGTTCGCGTGACATCTGCAACTCGTGCGCCTGCGTCAGCGCCTGCCGGTCGCGCTCGAGCGCCGCCTGGATCTGCTGGATATCGACCTGGGTGCCGTATTTCGCCTGGATCTCGGCCGCGCGCAGCAGCACGTCCGCGTCCAGCTGGTCGCGCCGGAAATCGTCGTCCGATTTCGCCTTCGCGACATCCAGCTGCTGCTGGCTCTGATCGGTCTGGAATTTCGCCTGCGTCTTCTGCTTCTCGACCTCGGCCAGCAGCTGGTTCGGATCGGGCGCCTTGTTCTGCTGCATCTGCTGGCTAAGCATCACTTCCTGATCAGGCGTCACCACCTTGAAGAAGCGGTCGGGGTTCTTGAAACCGGCGATCCGCAGCATCTCGGCATAGGTTTCGCGTAGTTGCCCGATCGACACGAGAGCGTTGTTCGGCCCCAGCATTTGCAGGACCTGTTCCTGCTTCGAACCGATCATGCCGAGGAACGCCATGCGCTGCTCGTCGGTGCCGCGCCCTAAACCGACATTGACGGAGACGTCCATCTCGGCGTCCCAGAAACGCGGATCGACGCTGACCCATTCGTTACGAAGGCGCACCACACGCGCCTTGTCGGTGTGCCGGATGACGTGCCGCAGCACGCCCTTGAAGACGTCCTTGACCCCGATCTCGGCGAACGTCCGCGCGATCAGCTCGACGCGGTCCTGCTGCGCCTCGACGGAGGCGGAGACGGCGGATTTCGTCGTGGACTGGAGGACGTTGGCGTCGAGGCCCTGGCTCTGCCGCGAGATGCCGGTGCGCTGCGACCGCATCTCGTCAAGGTAGTTCATCACGCCCAGCGCCTGCTGGCCGATGAACGGCTCGGACAGCGGCTGCACCATGCCCGGCGCCTGCATGCGGATGATCGCGCCGACCTCGTTGTTCAGCACGTCGTCCATCGTCACGGCGTTCTCGACGACGGCCGTGCGGGGAAATATGGACTGGGCCAGACTGTCCAATATCGAGCGCAGGACCGAGGTCTTGATGTCCTGTAGGTCGATCGTCTGATCGGCGATGGAATAGCCGATCGCGGCGTGCGGCAGGCGGACGGCGGACAGGATGGCGAACGGCGCCTCGGCGTCGATCTCGTCCACGGCGATGTCCTCATCGCTCTCGCCGACCGTGCAGATATGATGCAATTCGGCGATGCCGTCGCCGTCGGCGTCGATCCTGACCCACGCCTCGGTGTGCGGCACGCGCCACGTGGATATGTCCGGCCCGCCGTCCGGATCGCCCTCGCGCAGGCCGGGATTGCGCTGCCGCGCCTCGTTCGACCGCACGCTGTTGCGCGCCGTGGCGTCGGGGGACGCGTGCGCCTCCACCATCTCGCGGTCGTAGCCGCGCTCGAGGAGGTCGGAGACCGTCGGCGTGGTGCGGTGCGCCGTGTAACGGGAGGTCAGTACGGATCTGGCCTCGCGGGCGATCAGGAACTCCTCCGGCGGCACCGCCTCGACGCGCAGCACGCGGCGGCGGCGCGATCGGCGGACGGAGCAGTCGATCAGCGGCTGCGGCCCGGGGTCGAACATGCCGATCTGGATCGGCGGCGGGGTGCCGCCGACATCGAGCGGCACCAGGGCGCCGCCGGGGGCCGGAGGCGGCCCGGGTGGGCCAGAAGCCCCTGGCGGTCCGGAGGGCGGCATGCCGCCGGGCGGCGCCCCAGGTGGGCCAGGAGGCCCTGGCGGTCCGCCGGGTGGCGGCGGAGCAGGCGGGCCCCCGATGGGCGGTGTGGCTGACAGTGCTGTCGGGGGCCCGCCCCCGGCCGGCGGAAGGGAGGAATCGGCCCCGCCGGGCGGAAGGGGCGAGGCGCCGGGCGCCAGGGGGCCGGGCACGGCGGCGTTCGGTGCCGGCTCATCGGTGTCCGCCTGCTGGGTCGACTGCTCCAGCACCTCGATCTCGGGGTCCGACGCCAGCTGCAAGAATTGCAAAAGCGTCAGGCCGGTATAGTCGAACTCCTCGACCAGCTCGCGCTCGTCGAACCACCATTTGATCACCCCGATCTTCTTCAGCAGGGCGTCGTGTACCGCGTCATAGAGCGTAACGAACCAGTTGTTGCCGTCGGCGTTCAGGAGGTAGCCGACATACTCCGTCGCCTGCCGCGCCGCCGCCTCGTCCTCCTGGGACGTCGGCTCGTAATCGACCACGCGATCACCACCCGCGAAAACGCGAATAATCCCGGGCAGCATCGTGTGGATGATGTCGGCGACCTCGCGCACCACGGTGCCGGATCGCCCCGGGTCGCGCTTCTCCGGGGTGTTGTCGTCGTTGAGAACCAGCCCCTCGTAATAAACGAACGCGCGTTCCCGGTCGGGCGCCAGCGTGTCGTCGGCGTAGGATTCGGCATCGTTACGATACGCGCGCAATATCGCCAGGATCTCGTCGTCGTCCAGGGGATCTGACCGGCGGGTCGCGCGGCGCGCCATGGCGTGGTGTGACCGATGCAATGGTTGCGATTTCGCCAATTACGCGCCGAATCACAAAAACGCAAGGACCACCACCTCCGGTTGCGGGGCGGCGTGGAGCGGGCAAGAAAAAGCCCGGCACGCTGGGGGCGGGCCGGGCCAGTAAGGGAAGTAATCTGTCGGTTCGTCCGGGGAGCCTAGACCGGCGGCGGATTGGATTCCACCACCCGCGACAAATAGGTCAGCCAGTCGGCGACCTCGGGCGGGATCTCCTGCTCACCCGTGGCCCAGCGGTGGATCGTGTTGTGCGGCCGTCGCAGGGCGGCCGCCAGCGTCCGCTGGGACCACCGCAGGCTCTCCAGGGCCCCGCGCAGCCCCGAGGCCGTCATGGGGCCTCTCCGTCGCCCCGGCGGCCGCGCTCGAGGGGAGCGAACGCGTCGTCCCACCGCCACCGCTCGGCCAGCTCGCGTTGGCGCTTCGCCTCGGCCGCCGCCCCCCTGGCGTGATACGCCAGGGGAACGACCACGCAGAGCGCGCAGATGATGAGCCAGATCATGGCGTGTCCCTCCGTTTCACGACGTGGCCGACGGCCTCGTCGAAGGTTTCAAAATGGCTGACGACCCGGTGGGCGGCGTAGGGCTGGGCGCGCCAGATGATCGGCCCGGGGAAGTAAAGCACCACGCCGACGGCCTTGCCGTCGCGCCGGACGAACCAGTGGTGGTCGCCGGCCGTGGGCGGGGTCACGGTGACGTCCATGGCTCAGCCCTCCGCCCGAAACGGGACGACGTTCTCGCCGGCCGGCTGCTCCAGCTCCGACCCGTCGTCGTTGACGATCCGGCACTCGTGCGGGTTGGTGACCAGCAGCCGCTCGGCCATCGGACGCGGCATGCGGAGGATGTCGAACACGGTGCCGGGGGCGACACCGATCCGGTAGTTCTTCACCGATCCGCCCGAGAAGAAATGGCCCGACCGCACCACGATGTTGGCGCCCAGTTTCGCGCCGCTGTCGCGGCCAAACACCCTGGCGACCTCGCGCCCGCCGACCACGACGTTGACGTTTTCGCCCTGGTCCAGCTCCCTGGCGCCGGCCTCGGCGTGATAATCCACCCGCAGGCGCACCAGCTCGGCCTCGGCGGTGCCGTCCTCACCATAGACGTCCCGCAGCGCGGCCCTGACGTCCCCGACCACTTCCGCCGGAAACACCCACGTCCTGCTGGTGGAGTCCCAGACCCCGGCGAGGCTTTTGGCGCGGGCGACGAACTCGCGGTTGTAGGGGGAAACCACGGCGACGCCGTCCTTGGTTGTGATGACTTTGATGGTCACTGTAAGATCCTCTTGTGTGTTGAGTTCAGGTTTCCGGGGGCCGGGCGTGTCACCGCCCGGTCCCGTGGTTTCAGGTCTCAGTAGTGGTGGCGCGAGCCGACATAGTTGAAGTCGTCCAGGGGATCGACCGCTTCCCCGACCGGCGCCGCCTTGGCCAGACGCACGGCCCGCTTCCAGTTACTGGAGCCGGGTTTGATGGTCTGGGTGTAGTCGAGCAGCGTGTCGCGCCGGAGCTTATGCACGGCGACCCAGTGGCCGCCTTCGCCGTCGGCGTCCAGCATGACGTCGTAGCGGGTCCGGCCGCCGTCGGGGCTGACCTCGATCCATTCGTTCGCCATCACAGCGCGATCCGTTCCGGGTTGTAGCGAACGCTCACGGTGTCGTTGGTGTGCGCCTTGATCAGCGCGCGGAGGCCGTCGAGGAACGCGAACGCGTCGTCCTCGGTGACGAATTTCAGGTCGAGATTGACCGCGCCGTCGAAGACGTGGCTACCGTCCGACAGCGGCTCACGGGCCAGGAAAATGTAGTTCTGCCGGTTTGGGCCGGCTTCGTCTCTTTCGCTCATCGTGCTAGTCCTTGGTTCCGACCGTGCGTGATCGCGCGGCCGTTCGGGACAATATGTCCACGGTGGACAGAATGTCAACCACCTCAATCCAAGGAGCAGCACATGCCGTTCGTTTCAGGATTTCTCCGCCTGCGTCGCGGCGGTCATCCCGACAATTCGCTGCCGGGCGTCGACGGGCCCGTCGACCCCGATTTCGGGATCGATGAGGGCGCCGGCATCGACAACTCCCTGCCGATGCCGACACCGCCGCCCGGGATCTGGCCGCCTCCGGTTGGCATCTGGCCGCCGACGCCGCTGCCGCCTGACTTCACCATGCCCCCGGGGTCGATCTGGCCGCCCGTGCGTCCGGATCGGCCCGACCAGGGGCTGCCGCGCCCGCCGGGCGCTCCCGTACGGCCCGACCAAGGTTTGCCCGGTACACCGCCCGCGCCGGACCAGAGCCTGCCTGGAGCCGGCGGCACGCCGTCGCATCCGATCACCTCGCAGAAGTATCTCGTGGCGATCGTGGGCGCCTCGCAGGGCGGCGGCCTGAAGGTGGTCGGCTACACCGTCGTCGATCCTTCGCTGCGCCCGTCGCGGCCGCTGCCGCCCACGCCCGCGCCGAAATAAACGTGCCGAGAACAATCTCCCGCCGGGGTTCCCCCGGCGGGCTGCCGCTACTGGTGCCGCTCGCCTGGGTCCTCGGCACCGCCGGTTTGTGGCTGCTGATCTGGCTCGGCCTGGTCTGGGCCGGGCGCTACATCTGACGCGACCAGGGCACGCGCGCGGGCCACCACTTCCATGTCGCGATCGTATCGACGCCGCTCCGACGGATGATGTTTCGTCGACACGTAGTGCGCCTCGATCCACTGCTCGAGGTCATTGGCCAGCTCGTGGACCATGTCGACCAGCAGCTGGTAATGCGCGGTCATGTCCGGTCACACCACCCGCAGGCGGCGTTTGATCGCCCCGCCGCCCAGCGACCCCGGAACGCGCGCGAAACGAAGCATCATCAGCGCGTAGCGCAGCGCGCTGATCACGTCGTCGTGCTGTTTCACCGGGCGGCCGTCCTTCCTGTGGTAGTTTCGCAGCTCCTCGAGGAGGTCCGACAGGTGACTGAATATTTTGAGGCGTCCGGATTCCAGTCGGTCGACCATGTCCGCGATGGACGCCTCGAGGCCGTAGCCGCCCTCGGGGAACGTCGCATGCTCATACAGCATCTTCAGACCGTTGCGGCGATACAGCTCGGCGATCGGCTCGCCGGAGGTGCGGTCGTGCTGCGCGGCGTCGTGCGGCCACGCCACTGGGGTCAGGGCGCCCCAGCCCTTCAGCAGGGACGCGTGCTGGGCCACGGTATGCTGCGTGACACTGAGGGCGTGGGTGACGTGCACCGTGTCCGCCTCGCGGTCATGCGCGATGTGCACGGCGCCGAACGGGTGATCGAAGCCGAGATCGATGCCCATGATGCGCGGCCAGTGCCGGGGTATCTGGAACGCGTCCTCGGTGAACGCGGACTCTGGGATCGCGAAGACCTTGCCACTACCGAGTTGCGGGATGCCCCTGGTGCGCGCCTCGCGCTCGTGCGGTTTGTAGAACGATACGATGCGTTTACGCTGCTCGGGCGAAAAGTGGCTGGCGTCGTCGATCGTCATCTGGATCAGGACGCGATCGAGGGTCGTCGGCTTCGGGTAAAACAGGCGGACGACCTCGGACATGCCCTCGAGCGGGGTGAACGTCATCATGACGAGGCCATTGCTGGCGTTCGTGCGGGTCACGGCCTCGGCGTAGATGTCGTAGGGCGGCTCTTCGTCCATCCACACGACGTCGAGGGTCTCGGCCTGCAACTTGGCCCGGTCCTGCTGGTAAGACTTAAATCCGATCGTGGAATTGCCGCCCGAGGCGTGGCGAACCGTCACGGTGTCGAAAGCATCCGTCACGCCTCTGGAGGCGCTCGAGCCAACGATCAGCCGCTTCGGCACGAGGCCCGTACCGGGGCTGGCGGCACGCCCGAAAAGCAGCCGCTGGCAGCTGTCGCGGGTCAGCTCCGAGGACACGCCGATGGCCCAGGAGGCGATCGGATCACTGAACACCCGCCCCTGCCACCATTGGGGGTAAAGGCCGGTCAGGTGGTAGGACATCTCGGCGCTGGCGCTATAGGTTTTGCCGCACTGGTTCGCGGCCAGCAGCAGCCTCTCGCGGGCGGTCCTGCCGAACGCGTGGAACGCCTCCTGTTTCGGATAGGGCTCGTAGAGTTCAATGGCGCGCTCGGACAGCAGCCGCTTCGTCTCGGCCCGCAGCGCGCGGAGCGCCTCCGCGTCCTGGCCCCGGAGGGCTTCCTCGAGCGCGGCGCTCACTCAGGCCCGCCCGGCCGCGTCCGGCACGCGGCCTTCGAACCGCCCGATCATTTCCTTGAACAACGTCACGATATCATTACGATCGGCGCCGTTGGACATGAAATTGCAACGACCCGTCTTGTCGCCGTAGGGGAATACCAGCATCACGACGCCGACCTGTTTGTCGGTCGCGCTGGCGTCACCGTTGAACATCTCGTCGACCGCCGCCATCACCGCGATCATCTTCCGATGATACTCCGCCTCGACCGGCGCGTCGCCCAGACGTCCCCGTGGGGGGAGAGCGCCGTACTGCTGCTTTGGCCCTGGCATGCGCGGCATGGTGGTTCTCCTCTCGTAACGACCCGGAGGGGGATTCTCCGCCGGTTCCGTCCGAGGATATCACGTCCAACGCTTCTTCGAACCGGTCCAGCGCCTCGCACCATTCGTCCCATGTCGGTCGCACGCCGGGGGCGTTTCGCCCGATGAACGACCGGGCCAGTACTTTCGGCCAGCGACGCAGCGCGGCCAGCTGCTGCTCCTTGTTCATCGCCCGCCAGCCTATGCCTCGCCGGGCGCGGGCTCAATGGCCTCTTCCCGGCCCCTGGAGGGGGTCTGTGGCCGGGCACGGTTTTTTCGCGTGGGTGAGAGCGGGGTGAGGCGTGGAGGGACGGGGCGGGGGTGCCCGGTCGGATTGGCGGGCATGCTTTTCCGGACCCGCCCCCTCTTTCGCGGCCCCGGGGGGCTCGAGCCCGCTTTCGCCGGGCGACCACCCCATTCCGCCCATGCTAATGCAACCATAGGTTGATAGCCCTTGGTTGTGCAACCGTTGCGTGTGCAATCAGGACGCGAGTGCATCATCAATGTCCAGGGTTTCCGCCGTTCGTCCTCGCCCAGGCCCCCTGTCCAAATACGACCGTATACGGACAGGCGATTTGCCCCTGCCCAGAACACAGCCTCGAGGCGTTCTGGACAGGGTCGACGTTATGGACACCATCAACGGACAGTCCGGCCCGCCGTGTTAGTGCCCGTTCATCGCCCCGGCCACCTGTTCAAACGGTCGTTTACGGATGACCTCGGGTTTTGTATGACCAACTAACGCTACGGCCGCAGGCATATCTCGAGATCACCAGTCATCGTCCGTAACGACATCGACCGCCTCGAGGTCTGTATGGGCTCCGTCGATCGTCGGGCCCTCGAGCTGCCTCGGCTGTTCCGCTGCCGTTATGGTCTGCTCGATCAGCGCGAGGACGGCGACCAGCTTATCGGCCGGCAAGCGCTGCAAAGGAGAGTCCACGACCATGCTCCGCTGCACGAACATCCCCATCTCCTTGCCGATCAGCTCCAGCCCCCTGTTCACCGACGCCCGATCCTTCGCCTCCTTCGCCCCGTAGACGTTCTCGACCAGCTCGCGCAGCACCCAGTCGCGCGTCGGCGCCATCTTCTCCAGCTGTGATATCCGCTTCGCCTCCACGACCGCGTCCAGCTCGGCGATGCGCGCTTTCACCTCCGGCCGCCGCATCAGCCGCGTCGCGGCGTCGTGGGCGCTGTAGCCAGCCTCCATCGCGGCCTGCGTGCCGTTCAGCCCGCGCGCCACCGCCTGACAGAACGCCTCCCTCTTTCGCTCGGTTGGCGTCATTGCCTCGCCTCCAGCACGTTCTTCCAGCCCCACCACGCCAACAACACCGCGTCCGCCTCATCATGGCTCTTCAACCCGCTGTAGCCGCCCAGCACCGCGTCGGCCATCGCCATGCTGTTGGCCTTCCCCTCCTTGCCGCCGCCCAGGCCAAACGACCACCGCCACGCGGCCGGACGCGCCGACACCACCGGGCACGTCGCGCGCAGCGTCAGCACGCCCTCGATCCGTCCGACGCCAACGCCCAGCTGATACGCGCTGCCGCGCCCCATGTTCGGGCTCGCCTGCTGCCCCTCGATCACCACCAGGTTCGCCTGCTGAACCAGGGCGCCGATCACCAGCAAGGCCTCCGCGCCAACGACACGCTGGAGCGTCGCCGTGTCGCGGCCGGAGCGCACACAGATCATCGCCGCCGCTCCGCTGGCACCCGGATCGATGCCCAGCACCAGCCGTTCACGGTTCGGCTCATCTGCACGCATTGCACGAACTCCCTCCATATATCAAACATCAATATGCACACTGCACAGGTGCACAGTGCGTTTTGAGTTGCCCAGCACACGCCGTCGGCGCGGGCGGCGTCGGCGCCCTCGGCCTCACACACCCTTCTCTATATGTGTGTGTATATTTACTGTGTAGTGTGTAATATAAGAAAA
>Ga0247675_1000037_pt1 | contig 13729 bp, 17 predicted proteins | sample CNK16_metaG_FD_189930 | JGI IMG/M metagenome (GOLD analysis project Ga0247675, IMG submission 189930) | Soil microbial communities from Purdue University Martell Research Forest, Indiana, United States - CNK16 | ecosystem: Environmental > Terrestrial > Soil > Temperate forest > Bulk soil... | reverse complement strand
CCTCGTCGGGGTGCTCCTCAAGCACCGACTTCGGCGCCGTGTCGGCCCGCTCGGTCGTCGTCGCCGGCCGCCAGCGATAGCCCCACGGCGCCGGCCCCGGTACGTGCCAGCCGTGCCGCTGGTACACCTCGAGCGACTTGGCGACACGTTCGCCGATGCGGCGTGATTCTTCCTGCGCGACCGCCGCTAAGATGTTGTACGTAAACTCACTGACGACGCCGCCCTCACGGGCCGAATGGATCTCGACTCCGAGCGCCTTCAATTCCTCGTACGCGCGCACGCGCTCGGACAGGTTACGCCCGAGCCGATCGAGCGCGGCGACGATGACGACGGCGCGGCCCCCTTGCATGACGGAGGTCCGCACAGCAAGCAGGAGCGCCTGATAGTTCACGCGGTCGTTCTTACGGCCAGACTCGACGTCCAGGAACTCGCGCGCGTAAACCCAGGCGTCGGCGTGCGGCCGTCCGATGTAGGCCCGCCCCTCTTCGCCCTGCGCCGTCAACGACGCGCCGTCACGCTGCTCCTCGGTCGATACGCGCGAGTAGACATAGGCGTCGATAGCGGCGAGTGGCGCCAGTCCGTCGGCCTGTTGCTGCCGCTGGCGCTTTGTGCGTACGCTTACCACTTGTGGGGCCTCCTACTAAGGTCTCACACGCCCCAGGACGGTTCACCGCGTCGCTGGGGCACTCTGCTGCGCGCTATTCTAGCGCCTTCCGGTGTGTTCAGTCGCCTTCGGCGAGCAGCTCCTCCGCGTGCCGCTCCCAGCGCGCGGCGCCCGCCAGGTCGCCCGCCAGACGGCAGCGCTCGGCGGCGTCGAGCAACGGCTGCAGGCCCGGAGGCTCGTTGTTGGTCGGAAGACGGCGCGGGGGTGGTGGTGGGGCTGGGGGCGGCGGCGGCGGCTCGGTCGGCACAGCCAGTCCCAACTCGGTGGGTGCGACCCCGAGCGCTTTGGCTAACTTGCGGACCGTCGTCGGATAGACGGGCAGCCCCTTCTCGGCACGAACCATCGTCGCTGGCGATACGCCAGACCGCTTGCTCAACTCCCGCATGCTGAGCGCCTTGCTTAGCCGAATTTCCTTCAGGTGGATCGCGATCACATTGCCTCCGAACTTGAAGTAATGATAACACTTCTGGTACAATTCTAGCACGAAGCGGCGCCGACCGGGTGATTCAGACCCGATCGACGCCTAGACCACAACGAAGGAGCCCCTTCGCCATGACCTCCCGCATTCTACCGCCAGCCGTCGAGCGCTACGAGATCCACAGCGCCGTCTGCCGCGCCCGCCGCCAGAGTCTCGCCTGCTCGGCCTGCTCCGACCTCTACGAGCGCGCCCTCGCCGCATGGCGCATCGTGTCGGAGGCAGCGTAATGGCGATGTACGGCATCGACAACTGCATCAGCGGCATCGTCCGCTCGGTCAACGAGAAGGGCCTCAAGCTCGAAGGTCAGGATAGCTGGCTCAACCTGAGCAAGTTCGCCGTCGGCGTCGTGCTCCCGGAGCGCGGCCAGAGCGTCGTCTGCACGCTGGACAAGGCCGGCTTTCTCCGCGCCGTTCACGCGTCGGACGGCGCGGACATCGTCACACCGCGCAGCGCCGCCCCTGCGGCCGCCAGCGGCCAGAATAAGGACCGCACGATTACACGCCTCGCGGTGCTCAAAGCGGCTGCCGAGTATGCTGCGAGCAAGCCGTCGAGCTGCTCGGCGGACGTGCTCGCAATCGCTGCCGTTTGGGAAAAGTGGGTGGTGCGCGATGATGCGGCGCCGGATGACGGGCTGACCGATGCGTTCTGAGCGTGATGGCAGGCTAAGCGGCCTCCCGCACCGCCTGGTCGTGGGCGGCTTCGTCGTCGCGCTCGTCGGCACAGCCGGCGCCGGCTGGTATCTCGGCACCTTCGACCCGTCGCATTTTCACCTGCCGACAGGATTTTTGCTCCTGTGCGGGTGGGGCACGACGCGGAACTCGGACCCGAGGGGGGCGGGTCGGTGACGGCGGATAACGACGAGTTGGACGGCTGGGCCACGCTCACCGAGGAGGAGTGGGCGAAACTTGACGACGAGTGCCGCGCCTCGTGCTCGCGGCAGGCGACACATCTGCCCGCCGAGGCCCGCCGAGGCCTCCACGCGCCCTGGTGCCCCACGCCGCGCACGGGCTGCGTCTGCGACGTCAGTGGCGTTGGCTACTAGGACATCCCCCCTGCGGCGCTCAGCCCCGAAAGGGGGCTGAGCCTCACCTACGAACAGGAGCAAGCAAGGATGACGCCTGACGAGTTTCGCAATCACTACGAGGATTGGGGCGTTGATAGCCGCCTCGATGCGGAAGTTGAGGCGGCGACGGTCCAGGTGCCCGGCGAGACGGTGACGGTCGTCAGTTTCCCGCTCGGGAGCAAGAGGGAATGGACGCTGCGACTGGCGTCTGATCTTGACGAGTTGGACCGAACAGAAGCGACGGTCCACTGATTGGCCGACCTAAGCACCCATATCGTTCGCAGACAGAAGGTGAGGAATGGATACAGACCGACTCGCGCAATTGATCGACGCCGGCATGCGGCTCTCCGGCCAGGTTGATACGTTCGTCGCGACGTTTCACGTCAAAGAGCAGCATCGTGGGCCACTGTCCGAGTGTGGCAATGGCACCTGTCGGTCGTCGCTCAAGCATCTGCTCGCGTGGAACTTGGCGGCTGGAGATGAGGGCCACAACTGGATCGCTGAGCAGGGGCGGCGGGGTTGAGCGATGAACACCTACCTCCCATGCCCGAATGGCTGCTCCGGCGAGGTGCCGATGGGGATTCAGGACGAGGGCGGCCCTGACCCAACGGTCGGCATCTTCCACGCCAGCTACAGCACGTACGTCGATGAGGACGAGAACGCCACCAGCCATGACGACGGCTGCCCACCACTCACCGAGGCGCAGATCATGGCGCTCCAGGAGCAGGGCGATGAGCGGGTCAATGCGCCCGACTACTTCGACTACGAGCCGATCATCTGAGGTGCTTCCGATATCTGTGATTTAGTCGGCCGTACACTGGTCGATTTCTTACGTCGAGAGGACGGAACATGAAACCTCACCGACCTTGCCAGGGATGTCTCGATGGGTGCGCGGCGGGGAGTTTACGGCACTGTATCTCCTGCGTCGCCCAGGACTGGCCATGCGATGCCCATCTGCTCCGCAGTCTGCTGATGGCTGCGTCATCCGATGCTCACGGGCGCCACGGTGGCAATGGAACGTCATACCTGGACTGCTCATGGTCTGAGTGTACGGCCCGCCGCGAGGCGATCCTGAGCACTGCCAACGTCCCCCTCAAGCTAGGCGGGGAGTCCTGATCTACGGCGGCGGGTGCAGTGCCCTGAGCGCCTCGGCCACGTTCGCGACGCCCTTCGCCAGCCCCTCGAGGTCGCGCGCATAGTCGACTGACGCCACGCCGAGCTTCGTGTTCGCCTCGGCGAGCTGCTGCTGTAGGCTCGTGATCTGCGCCACCAGCGCGTCAGGCGGCGGCGGGACCGGCACCGGCGGCGGGATCGGGCTCGGGTCCGCGATCGTCGTCGTCAGGTCCGGATGGGTCAGCTCGACGGCGCTAAACGGCCCGAGGCGGTCAAACTGGTCACGCTCCATGACCTGTCCGACGCCGCGCCAGCCGGCCGAAGGGTTCGCCAGGAGGAGCTGATCGGCCGCGGTGTCGTACCCGCGCAACCCGCTCCAGTGTCCCCACTTTCTTCCGCCGATCATCAGCGGGTAGCGCCCGCAGACCGTCGCCAGCTGGTCGAACGTGACGTCGTCAAACGCGTTGGCGACGTACCCGTCGGCGCCATAGTAGCGATTGAGCCATGACGCGAGACCCGCGCCGCTCGCGTCGAGCAGGCCGAGCTCCGGCGAGATGACGCCCTCGGCGATCATGGTCTGCTCCATCCAGTCGTCGGACGGCTTACGGCCCACTGACCACAATGCCCACTCCGCCGACTCCTGCGAGCAGTCGTAGTCCTTGTCCTGAGCATGCGGGGGCTCGGACGGGCTATAGACCACCCTGGCGATGGGGGCTGACTGGCCGGCCTCGAAGTCCCACTGCTCGGTGTTCGGGTCGAACGGGTGCTGACGGTCGATGCCCATGAAGCCGGTCACGCCGATACTCGCCGCGCCGTACCACGGCCCCCAGCCGCCGGTCCTCGCGCGATTCAGGGCGTACCGGCAGGCATCTTTCCAAGCGGCTGGCTCGCCAGGCTGCCAGCCCGTGAGCGCAGTAAACCCGTTGCCCATGCCGGCCGTGCCGCCCCAGGCCTCCCACGGTGTCCCGGCCCCGCCGTAGTGCTCCTGGTACATCCAGAAGCTTTTGCCTGAGTACCACGGAGGACCACTGAAATCCCCACATCTCGCCGCTTCCGTGACGCCGCCTTCACTGTTGGCTACCGCCACGGCAATATCCGGGTTGATGCCACGGGCCGCGGCTGCCTCCCTCGCGAAGTCCTCGTACTCGGTCACGGCAGCCTCGCCACCGACAGCCGCGGGTACGCTGCGTTCTGCACCACCGACAGCGCCCCGCCCGAGTCCTGGAGCGCCCAGAGGGTGAACGAGTCGCCCGCGACGCACTGCACCACGACGCTCAGCACGAAGTCGGTCGGGTTGCTCGCGCTCGGCGGCCGTTCCATGACCGCGACCGCCGCGCCGTTCTTCAAGATCGCGCCCTGCCGAGTCGTGCCGCCGGCCGCCGCCGCCAGACGGATCGCGCCCGTCACCACGTAGGTGCCGTCGTACGGCACCTGAATGCTGCCGCCCCCGACCGCGATCATGTAGTTCGGGTCGTAAACCGGCAGGTTGATCGAGATGACGTGGCCCGCCAGGTCGCTCGCGATCGTCTGGGCGCCCGACTGGGTCACGGTCGCGCTCAGCGCGTACCCGTAGTCGACCCCGTTCCGCGTGCCGAACACGGGCGCGCCATTGTCCTGGAAACGGCAGTCCGCGCTGACCACGTTGCCGAAGTTCAGGGCGATGCCGCCGCCAGATCCGCCATTCGCGAAGTCGAGCACGCTGACGGAGGCGGACGGGAACTGATCGAAGTAGCAGTGGTTGAACGAGGCCGACAGGCTCCCGTTCGAGATGACCGCCTTCCCCGTGAAGCCGGTCCCGCCGCCGTAGAACCGACAGCCGCTCCAGCTCGCCACGACCGACGCGTAGTTCGGGCTGGTCGGGCTGTCCTTGCGGATGTCGACGGCGGCCACGCGGTTGCCCTCGTGGTGCATCCCGTAGAAATGGGTCTGGGACGCCTGCGCCACGATCTGTGTGCCGCGCTGGTTGAGCTGGCTTGTCCCGCCGAAGAAGCTGACCAGCTCGGTTCCAGACAGCAGGATGCCGGTGCCCTGGTTGTGCTCGAACGAGCAGTCGTAGAAGTTCACCTTCTGGATAGCTGGTACGCCCGTCTTGATGAAGGCGAGCCCGTCGCCACAGTGCCAGGCCAGGACGTTGTAGAAGTCGTTGCTGTACTGCTCGTGCTTCGACAAAATGCCGGTCCCGCAGGCGTTGACCATCACGTGGCGAAACGTCGTGTAGTGGAGCGCATCGTCGGTCTGATCGAGCCCGACCGCCGCGTTCTTGCCGGCGCCCTCGAGGGCGATGCCGTCGACCTGGAGGTGCTCGCCGTTGATCTTCAGGATCGACTGGCCGCTTCCAAAGCCGACCAGCGTCGTGCCGTGCCAGATGTCCTCACCGGCCGAGCTGGCCGACGCGCCGATCAGTCTGGCGCCATGACGGTTGTCGTACACGACCGCGTCGGTCAGGCCGATGATGCCGGGCGGCAGCCTGATCTCGGTCCCCGCGGGCGACGACGCCGACGGCTGCATCGTCTCGATCAGGGCCTGGACGGCGGCCGTGTCGTCAGACGCCCAGAGCACTCTCGCCACGTCGGGGTACGGGTTCGGCCCTGTCGGCGGGGTGTAGGTCACCGTCTGCGAGGCGTTCACGCTCATCGTGACCTGGGTCGGCCCCCCGCACGACACGATCACGCCGTTCGCGATGTTGGTCTCGTTGTAGGTGCCGTCAGCCTGGCGCTGGACCAGGACCACGGCGATCCGCTTGCCGACATCGGCCTGGGTAAAGCCGCCGAAAGCGCCGCCGATTGGCACGAACACGAACGGCTGGCCGGCGTTGACCGTCGCCGTCAGGACCGACTGGCCGTCAGCCTTGATGGTCCCGCCGTAGCGGACCCCGATACTGTTCGCGTTGCCCTCGAAGTCGAGCTGATACGGCGCGGGGACGCCGCTGACCAGCAGGTCGATCGGCTGCGCGTACTGGACCCAGGCCTCGAACGTGCCGCTGCCGTCCATGACGAGCGGCTGGGTCAGCACGCTCACGCCGCTCTCGCTCGCGTACATGGTCTGGCCGATCGGACGGGTCGTCCCGCGCTCGTAGACGTAGCCGGTCCGCCCCTGGCCGAGCGTCAGCGGGCCGCTCACGCCTTGCGAGGCTTGCAGAAAATTCGCGTACAGATGTGCTCGTCCCACGCGTCGCCCCCCTTCCTCATGGCTTGCCGATGAACTCGGCGCAGATCGCCGTGTGGGTGATCCCCACGATCGAGGTTCCACTGCCGCCAGTCTTCTCGGCCTGCAGCTTGAACGTCGGCGTCCCGCTCGCAACCGTCACGAGCCAGGTCTGGCTGACCGTCGCCCGCGCGCCCGTGAGCGTGCCGCCCGAGGCCGTCGGCACGCCGAAGATCGCCACCGAGCTCACGCCGCCCACGACCGTCGCGCCAGCACCGACCACCAGCTGCCCGAGCAGCAGCTGGCCCTGATCGCCCGTCACCGTGTTGCGGAAGTCGAACGTCCCGGTGACGCGGTAGTTGCCAGGCTGCAACGCCGTCACGACGCAGCCTGGCACGTCGACGTAGCTGGTCGTGAGCGTCAGGTCAGCCGACGCCGCGGCAAAGAGCGGCGCCACGGCCAGCGGCGCGCCGTTGACGAGGGCCGTGCCGGTCACGGTCAGCGTCCCGCCCACCGTCGCGTTGCGGGCCAGAAACAGGTCTCTCGGGCGGGCCAGCGACGGCGTGATCGAGCCGAGGTCGTACTGGTTGTCCGCGAACAGCAGATGGCCGACGTTGAGCGCGCCCAGCAGTGCGACGACGCCGTCAAGATCCTGCAGCGTGACGGTGCGGGCCGTCGTGGCCGCGTGCTGGATAGTGATGGTGTTCGCGGTCGCCGAGAACAAGAGCAGCCGGCCGGCCACCTGTAGCGCGTTGGTCGACGCGTCGATCCTGACCGCGTCGGTCCCGCCCAGCGCCGCGCTCCTGGCGATCACGAAGTTGTCGGTGGCCGAGTTGTCGAGCCCGAGCGACCAGGTCGTCGTGCCGTTGGTCAGGATGATGAACGGGTCGCCGCTCCCGCCGCCGTTGGTGACGAGCTTGATCGAGGCCGAGGCCGAGGCGCCGGCGTTGTCGTTCTGGACCGTCAGGGCCGGGTTGAAGCCACCCGCGGCGTCCTTCTCGATGATGACGGCATCGCTGAAGTCGGTGGCCGGCAGCGTGAACGAGCCCGACAGGGCCTTGACCAGCAGGTTCAGGGCGTTGATGACGTCCGGCAGCAGCCTGACGGTGGCCAGTCGCTTCATCTGCGAGGCGAGCGTCGGGAACAGGGCCACCGGTCAGGACCCCCGCACCGTTACACGCCCACGGCCAGGATGCTGCCCTGCATCGTCGCGTGGACGGTCTTGCCGAAGCCGCCCGTGTCCCGCCACTCCTCCTGGATATCGAGGACCTGGTCGAACTTGACGGCGTAGCTTCGCCCCTGGTACGTCAGAAAGCCCGTGGTCGGGCTCTCGGTGACCAACTTCAACAGGCCCGTGATCTCCTCGGGGTCTCGCCCGAACGGCAGCGCCACGCCGTCGCCGTAGACGACACGCAACGTAAAGACCCGGACGCTCGGCTCCTCTTTCCAGCCCAGCCGCCTGACCGCGTCGAGCACGCCGACCCTGACCGGGCCGGTGAAGCCGCCCGCCCCGTCGGGCGAGTTGCCGCCGCCGTACGGGTTGATCAGGTCGATCTTCAGCTGGGTACGGTGACCCTGGAGCAGCTTGCCCGTGGCGAGGTTCTGGGTCGAGAGCACGGTCTGCGCTGGCGAGCCCGTGACCAGGATTCTGGTGCCCCAGGTGGTCTGACCCGGGGTCGGGTCACAGCGGCTGGAGACGCCCAGCTTGCTGCCGGCGCCGTCGTCGGTGGCCGAGCCGTCCTCGTGGAACTGCCCCGAGAGGCCACGCGTGATGAACGTGTCGGCGTACAGAATCACGTTCGAGGCGCCCCCGTCCTCCCAGTCGTCGAGCAGGGTCTCGAGGCTGGCGATGGTCTGGACCGGCGGGTCGGTCGGCGGGGGCGGGTCGGTCGGCCCGCCCGTGGTCCCCGTGACGAAGCGCATCGCGCCATTGGAGATGATGTCGGCCAGCGGCGAGCCCGCGATCGGCAGGCTGACCCAGTCCAGCCGCGCGTTGTTGCCTGGCACCGAGACCGACCCGATCCACAGGCGCAGGTCACCCGCCAGTCCGCAGGTCAGCATCCGCGTGACACGGTACGCCGCGCCGATGGTGACCTCGGGGCCGTGCGCGATCAGCGGGTTGCGGCTCTCGTCGGTCTCGAAGTCGCGGACCGCGTTCCAGCAGATGTACGACTTCTGCGTCGACGGGTTGTAGGTCGCGCTGAAGAAGCCGCCCTGGTCCGGGCACAGCGCCGTGATCGGGCCACGGACGTCGTTCTCGGCTCGGGTGCCCCAGCCTGGCGCGCACTGCTGGGGCCGCTCTTGCAGCACCGGCCCCTGGTCGACCCGCAAGCGGATCAGGCCCCGTCCGACGCTCATGTAGACGTAGCCGTCCATGTACAGCACGGCCTGACCGTTGCCGCTCTGCTGCATCTGGGGCAGAAACGACGTCACGCCGTTCGAGCTGCCGAGCTCGTCCACGTCGAACAGGTTGTCGGTCGCCGCCAGCCAGAAGTGGCGACGGGCCGCCGCGATGTCGACCAGCTGGCCGCGTGTGCCGATCTTGATGTCGGGCGTCCAGCTCGCGGTCGCGCTGCCGGCCGTCCCCAGGGTGCCCTGCGGGTTGACGTTCGGCAGGGTATAGGCGAACGTCTTCGGGCCGGTGAGACAGACGATCCTGTAGTCGCCAGGGCTGGAGTCTGGCTGCATGAACTCGTAGGCCATCCGCCCGAGCCCGCGCGTCGCCGCGAACTCGACCCCCGCCGTGGTCGAGGCCCAGGTCGCGCCGTCAAAGCGGTGCAGCCGCCCGTTGGCGTGGGCGGCCGACTCGGACGTGGCATAGAGCACGGTCGTGCCGCTGCCGTTGTCGGCCACCAGCAGGTCGCGGATCAGGTCGGTGGCCGCTAAGGCCAGGCTCTCGGTGAGGGTGGTCACGCCGCCAGCGCCGCCGCCGGCCATCCTGAGCACGCGGCCGCCCGAGCCCGTGCCGAGCCCCTGCTGGGCGATAAACAGGTCGCCGTTGAACTCGGCGAACGCCACGATCGGCGAGGCCGTGCTGTGCGCGGCGAGGGCGCCGCCGCTCAGGTCGACGCCGGTGGCGGCTCCAAACGGCATCGCGTAGCCGTCGCGGGTGTAGCACCCGTACGCGGCGTTGTAGTCGAGGCCGATCCCACGCCTGAAGCCGCTGGTGACGCGGGTGGTCAGGCGCGGAGCGATCGGGGTCTGGGCGGAGGCCGCCGACAGCACGCTCTCGAAGCTGTACGCCGTGCCAGGTTTCGCCGTCGGGTCGCGGTCGAGCATCAGCGCCAGCGTGTTGCCGTCCGGCAGCGTGATCTCGACGTCGCCAGCGCTCGCGTTCCGCCCAGCCATCAAGGGCGCCAGCCAGCCCAGAGCTGCGAACCGTACGGTCGGCGCCCCGTCACCGAGACGATCCGCCGCGGCAGGTCGCGCTCACGCCGCGGCTGCTGCTCGATGACCCGCTCGGCCGCCTTCGCCCACTGCGGCACGATCCGATCGTAGCGCGTCATCAGGCGCGTCCTGCGGTCAGACGACAAGTGCTCGTCGCCCATCACCCAGTGCAGCAGGAAGTCGAGGCCCTTGACCATCGCGACCGTCGTGACCTGCCTGACGGGCGCGGCCGCCTGGTCGTCGTCGGACCGAAAGCCTCGCGTGCTGTAGCCCCAGGCGGTGCCGTCAAACAGCAGCAGGTCGGCCGGCGCGAAGACCTTCAGCTCGAACGTGTCGGACGGTCCGTACGCGCGCGACAGCTCCAGCGTGACGGTGGCGCCGTCAACCGTGACGTCGTACTCGGCGCTCGAACGCCGCGACGGACGATCGGCCGTCTCGCCTCGCCAGTCGTAGATGCCGTCCGTCCACTCGGTGCCCCTGATCCACGGGTAGTCGACCAGGCTGACCCGTCGCGTGCCGTCGCCCGTGAACACGATCCGCGCGTCGACCCGCAGGCGCTTGAGCGCCTCGGAGATCAGGGTGAGCAGGCCCTTGACGCCACGGCTGTCGACGACCGGCAAGGGCTCGGTCATGGCGACCGTCGTGCCAGGGGCGAGCGGAGACGAGAACGGCCGCGAGAGCAGCAGCGCGCCGATCGGCCCCTGGTAGCCGTCCTGGCTCAGAATCCTGCGCTGGGCGCCGGCCTGGTCGCCGTCGCAGACGTAGAGCCAGCCACCATCGAGCTCGTCGGCCTCGACGTCGTCGTCGGTCAGCGCGTCGATCATCACGAGGCGGCTGCTGGCGGCGGTCCCGCTGACGCTCGAGACGGTGAAGACCTGAAAACGGCCCATCTGGCCGGCGAGATCCTGCCAGTAGTCGCGGGCGGTCGGCCCGGAGCTGTTCGTGAGCGACGGTAAGATGAGCGGCCCGCTCGGCACGGCTACCCCCCGATCACGCTGGTGCCGCCGCCGTCGCCTGCGCGGCCGCTGGTGCGTTCGTCAGCGCAGCTGGCGCCCCACGGTCGTAGAAGTGCAGCAGCGCCCTGGCGCGGGCCTCCTGCGGCCCTTCCTTGGCGGCCCAGACGGCCGCGTCAGGCCCGTTGCCTTGCCCCAGTGTGCGGTAGGCGATCCAGAGCCCGACCGTCTCCAGCTCGGCCAGGTCGCCGTTGACCGAGTCGCTGTCGGCCTGCATGGTGGCTGGGCTGTCGGCGCCGTTGATGACCTCGACGACCGGGCACCTGACGCCCAGCAGCATCGTCTCGCCGCCCCCGTCGTAGGCCGTCCGCAGGCGCAGGGTCGGCACGCCCGCGGCGAACTCGAGCGTCGGCCGCCGCCAGTCGCCGCGCTGGGGCGGGTAGCCCGTCACCAGGGGCGGGTCGAGCAGGCCCAGGAACTGGTCGCGCCGCGTCAGCCAGCGGCCGTAAGGTGCCAGGCTGTAGCTGTGCGCGTGCGCGACGGTCGGCACAGCGATCTGGTGCTCGAACCAGAGCCAGCGGCCGGCCTCGTTGGCGATGTCGTAGTACGACGTCTCACGGGTCAGGACCTGAGACTGGATCGGGAACAGCCGCGAGAGTAGCATCAGGTCGCCGGCCACGGGCGCCGTCCAGAGAGGGTCAACCGTGAACCCGCCCGTGGTCGGAGCGTAGCCGCCGCTTCGGACCTTCCGCACCAGGCGCTGGGTCTGGTTGTAGATCCAGACCGCGTCCTGGAAGTGGATCGAGGCGGCGTTGGCGCTCGAGACCATCGACGGGATGACGACCGTGCTGGTGGTGCCGCTCGACGCCGCCATCGGGACCGACAGGTCGCCGAGGGCGTGGCCGATCAGCGAGTAGATCTGCGCGAGGGTCGGCATCGGTCAGGGCCGCTCCTGAGTGTAGGCGAGCGGCACGGCTGGTACCCGTGCCGCTCGCGCTGTTGTCATGAGACATCAGCCTGGTGCTAGCGAGTCGACGACGACGGCGCCTTGTCGTCCGAAGCCTTCGCGTCGGAAGCCTTCGCGTCGGACGCCTTCGCGTCGGACGCCTTCGGCGCGTCCTTCGTGTCTGCGCTGGCGCGCGCCAGCTTCGGCTCGGCCTCTTCCTCCTCAGGCATCTGCTGCTCGGGGACCTTCAGATCGGGGTTGACCACGGGCTGGCCCTCGACGGGCGACTGCGCGACGTTCCCGCTATGACAATCGCTCCAGCGCATGTCAGCCTCCCGATTTCACGACGGCGCCCGCCTGGGGCGACAGCACGACCGACACGCCCGCCGCCGAGGTGGTCCCGACCACGGCGGCGGTCGCCTTGACGTAGCCCCTGGCCCCCGTGGCGAACGTCACCACGACGGGCGGCACGGGGTACTGGACGGCGGGGGTGGCCGATGACGGGTCGCCCACGTTCGTTCGCAGCATCGCGGACGTCGCCGCGATCAGGGCGGGGTTGGCGCCCGCCTGGTTGTCGCACTCGTAGATCTGGATCGCCAACGAGCCGCCCGCGGTGAAGGCGCCGCCGATCCTGGCCTGGGCCTGGCAGACCTTGTTCGGACCCAGGTTGACGGCGGGGTTCGAGCCGATCAGGTCGCCGTTGGCGGTGATGGCGGTCGCCTGGACGTGGTTGCCGCTGCCTGGTCCCGAGACCCTGAGCAGGTTATCGCTTGCCATGTTGTCGCTCCCTGGGGGGCTCGACGGCCCCTCCGTCCTCGCCGGGCTCCGCCGAGACGGTCACGTGTGGTAGGGCGGAAGTCTTGACTTCCGGGACCTCGTGGTCCTCGACGATGGTCGCCTCGGGGTCGTCCTCGATCTCGATGAAGGTGGCCGCGCCGACCGTGGCGTCGTTGATGTGCTGGGGCAGGTCCCGCTCGCGCTTGGCCCCGCCCCTGAACCAGTCCTTGTAGACGGGGTGGTAGACGTCTGGCCCGAGGTTGGTGGCGACCAGCTTGGCCGCCCTGAGCGCCATGACCACGCCGTTCGGCTCGGTCGGGTCAACCAGGCGGACCGTCCGCTTGATCGTCCTGGCCACCGACTCGCGGCGCAGGATTCTGCCGTCGGGCGCCTTGACGATGCGCACCCGCCCACTCGGCTCGAGCGCGTCGCGGTAGACCTTGCCGTCCTCGCCGTAATAGGCGCCTGGCGGCAGCGCGGACGCGCCCCCGCCCGCGGCATTGACCGCCTCGGCGATGAGCGTCCGGAGGTCGGCCTTTGTCAGGCTCACGACCTGCGAGGCGTCGTCCTCGGCGGGCGCGTGCGTGGTCATGCCAAACTCCTTTACGCCGCAGTCACGCCGCGCAGGCGGGCCGCGCCGCGCGGGTGCTTCAAGATCCAGTTCCAGAAGAACTCGACGCGGTACTTGTGGCCAGGGCTCCCGAAGTCCTCGCCCAGCCGACGGACCTCGATGGGCGGGCCGTCGCCGTTGAAGATCCCGAAGACCTTGTCGTCGTCGAAGTTGACCAAATACACGCTCGAGGTGAGGCTGGAGCTGCCCGCGACCTCGTCGAACCCGAGGATGCCCGTGCCAGAGCCCGTGTCGCGGATGATGTGGATCGGCACGCCGCCGTACCGCACGGTCTGCTCGCCCATGCTGTCGACGTCGCCGTAGGTGATCTGGTAGGTCGCCGCCGAGCCGCCCTGCAGCATCGACTGGGTCAGGTTTCGCCGATTCAGCGGACCCATGAAGAAATGCAGGTTGCCAGGGATCACCATGTCGATCAACTGATCGAGCAGGCCTGGCGTGATCGGGCCGCCGTTGGTCGCGGCCAGCAGCGTCTGCGAGGCGGGCAGCGCCTGGCGCAGGCCCGAAGGCTCATCTGGGTCCGCGAGGTTGTCTCCTTCGAGGAATGCCCTGGAGATCTCGCGGTTCATCGCCCGC
>Ga0247675_1000032_pt1 | contig 14549 bp, 16 predicted proteins | sample CNK16_metaG_FD_189930 | JGI IMG/M metagenome (GOLD analysis project Ga0247675, IMG submission 189930) | Soil microbial communities from Purdue University Martell Research Forest, Indiana, United States - CNK16 | ecosystem: Environmental > Terrestrial > Soil > Temperate forest > Bulk soil... | reverse complement strand
GGCGCCAGGGCTGTCCTGAGCCTCCCCAGGGGCGCCAGGGCTGTCCTGAGCCTCCCCAGGGGCGCCAGGGCTGTCCTGAGCCTGAGCCTGAGCCTGAGCCTGAGCCTGCTCCATGCGGACCAGTTCAAGCGCCAGCAACCTGACCGCATCGGTGGAGCGGCATCGCCTGACGCCTGTCAGGGCATGGTCGACCAGCTGCGCCACGTTCCGGCTCATATCGGCGCGGAGGGTATGCGCGGCTGGTATCGCGTAGCCGTTGGCGATGCGGCCTAGCACACTCGCCACATACGGGGCATCGGACACGCGCTGGCCGATGGTCACGCCCATGCCCGTAGCCTTGCCCAGGGCTTCGATGAACAAGTGATTGCTCATGGTCCCGAGTAGCGTCCGCATGGCAGGGAAAAACCCTGCTTTGATTTCAGCCGCTTCGATCCGCACATCCTCCAGACAATTCGTCCAATGGCGGACACGCTCGCCGGCGGCACAAGCCCGCTCCCAGGCGCCCCGGTTGCTATGCAACACGTGGCAACATTCGTGGACGATGAACGCCACCAGTCTGTCCGCTTCCGCGCGGGTTAACACCGCGTCGGGTGGCAACCCGGGCATGTTCAGCGTGACCAGGGGCTTCCGGTCGGACCAGTTGACGGAGGCTGTTGCGCCCCCGTTGGTGGTGACGACAACCTCACGCGTGATTTTGCCCCCTTCCCGCAGTGCCAGGATTTTGGTGGCGGTCTCATGGGTGGCGTGAACCACGTCAATGTAACGAGGCATGATGTTTCCCCTATCAAACGGTGGTGAAGCTGGCAGCGGCAGCGCGCCCAGCTGGGGATGGATTGGTAACGGAGGGGTCCGCCGGATCAGATGAAACGGTCTTACCTTTCAGCGCCCGCGCCACATTGGTGTGGTCATAGGCCAACAGGCATTGTTCGCGTAGCGTTTCGACGTCCTGTTCAGCGGCACAGTTCAACACTGCGCTCTGGAACGCATACTCCGCGTCAACGCCATCCTGCAAAAGCTCAGACCATGCCAACAACCGACGCAAACCTATCCCATGGGACAGCTGTTGATTGTCGGCAGCGGCACGGGTGACGGTTGCAGCTGAAACCAACAGTTCGGCGAGTTCAGGTGTGCAACCGGTGTAAGCACAAATCACGTCCGCCTCACGGTCACTCGGCAGATAGTCCACGCGCACGCGCACGCCGAACCGGTCAAGGAAAGCAGCGTTCAAGCGATTGGTGTCAGTATATCCGCGCCTCGCCCCGCCACCGGTCCCGTTGGTGTTGTCGGTGGTCAGGAACAATACGCCCGGTGCGACAACGACCTTGCGGCCAGTCTCGGCAACGAACAGTTGGCGGTTAGCCAATATATTTTGGAGGACGAACAATGCACCGGGGCGCGCAACACTCGGTTCATCCAAACAGATGACGCAACCCGGGGTTTGGATAGCCCGTGTCAGCTGTCCATCCTGCCAAGTCACGCCGCCTGATGCGTCGGGCACGGTCATGCCGACGAGTGTGCTGGCGTCGGTGCCGGTGTCGCAGGAAATCAAAGCGAACGGCCGGCCGGTCCTCGCGGCCAGCTGTTGCGCCCATTCGGTTTTACCTGTGCCGGCGGGACCGAACAGCATCACGTTGCGCCCGCGCGCCAGCTGGGACAAAGCGGTCTCGGTTTGGGGGTGTGGCCAAAGATACCTGTCATTGATCTTGGGGGTGTCGGGATGGGTGGCATCCCAAATCGCGGTTGTGCGGCTGGCCATGGTCCCGGTCACGCCGAACAGCGCGTGCCACGTCTCGCTGATCCCGGTGGTTTTGGCGGTGTGGATCGGGCGTGCGCCCGGGACCACGTCAACGGGGACTTGCACTTCGACGCGTTCAATCACGGTTACGGCAGGCTTGTGCGCATCAATCACCAGCTGGCGCAGCTTATCGTCCAGGCTGGAGAAACCGCCCGTCATGATCAGGGAACGAATTGATTGCAATTCTGTTTCGATTGCATCGGTGGCGTCGGGTGCGTCGGGCATCGGAGCGGTGTCCTCCCCAGGCAACGCGCCGAAAGGCGGCGTGTTGTCGATTGCTGCGTTGTGGTGGGTCAGGGCGGCATCGGCGGCATGCAATGCGTTCCGGGCGATAGCGTCCGGATCGACATTGAGATGGCGCAATGCGTCGTAAAGATTGCCAACTGTCAGATCATTGACGCGCCGGCCGTTCAGCACGGTGTTGGCTTCGGGATGGGTGCGTAACGCGTGGCGCAAGGCGCCACGGGCAACGTGCGATGGATAAGCCATTTGATTGGTGTCCTTTGGTGTGGTGTGGTGTCGTGGTGTCGTGTCTCGGCCCCCGGTTTAGTCACACCGGGACACGACACATAGCATGACAAAAGCACGGGACAAAGACAAAAATGGCTCAAATCGGTGAAATATCGACCAGGGGCGGGTGGCGTGGCTCGCCCAACAGCATTGCGGCGTTACTGCGCTGTCAGGTCCCGTGGGCAGAGCAGCGCAAGTGTAAGCGTTGCGGTGACCTTGCGGTGCGAGGGTATGATCATTGCCGGCGACACGGGGCGAGGTGGTTCGCGGGTGATGGTGGAGGACGCGCCGAAAGCAGGATGCTTTGTCGGATGGAGCGGCTCGGGTTGCTGCCGCTGGAATTACTGGCGTTGCCGGTGTGGCGGGACCTGACCAAAATCCGCCTGGCAGAGCGCGCGCCGGCTCGCCTGGCACTGGTGCAGGCATGGGACAAGCGGGACCAGGCGCCGCTTTACTGGTCTCGGGTGCAGCGCCAGGCGATGGCTACTGTGCGTCAGGCGCCACGGGTGCGAAGGGAAAGCCCATGGTCCGGACACGGGTGACAAAGAGGGACAAACGAGGCGGGACCGGCACGGGACCAGCGCAAAGCGGGCTGTCAGGGCGGGACACGGTCGAAACAGAGCGTTATGAAACGATAGCGTTACGATCGATTGTCGAAAATTTGGAGGCTCCAGCGACCGCTCGGGTGCAAGCTGCGCGCACCCTGGCCGAGATGGACGGGCGGATTGGCCGGCATCAGGTGGCTCCGTCCCGGGTGGCGTCGGAAGGACTGGCCAGCCTGTCCCGGGACCAGCTGGTCTCGGAGCTTGAACGCCTTCGAGAGGTGTGCGATCTAGGGCTAACCCCTTGGTCCCGTTGACTTATTCCCTCCCTGACCAAGGGGAGGCGGTGGTCCTCGCCCCTCGTCCGCCGGTCCTGGGACGAGGCGCCACCGGGCTATCCGCCCCCTCCCGGGGGTCCCGCCCGGCCGCGTTGAACCCATGATCGACCCCGCGACCAAATCCGTATTTTTGGAAGTTTCGTTACGATGTCGACCCTGGGAGAAAATTCGCGCCTCTCTATGTTTCGTTTCGCTTGTGCATCGCACAAGATCGCGGTTTTATAGGTGCTTGTTCGATGGTCCTGCGATGACGTCTCGGGGCTTGAAAACCCTGATCAAAGGGTTGTTTGCATTTTTTGTCGCGTTGATTGTAGTGTCTCCGACATGACGTAGCAAAGACACCCTGCCATGACCGCGATCTTCAAGGCATCATCGGTGCCTGTGCCCATGCCTGTGCCTCCGGTCCGGCAGTATTCGTTCACCGATTGGCAGGTGAACAACCCCACTGCGCCACCCCCCGGCGATCGTATGGACGCGGAATGCGACCGCGCCAACGCGGCGATCACGCGGATTATTGACTGGATAGATGCCGGTGTCAGCGCGCCGCTGCCGTCGCCGACTGACGATAACGCGGACAATGACGCGGCGTATTCCGCGGCGCTGGCGAAGGATTATGCCGATGTCACCCAGGCATGGGCCGAACACATGCCGGATACTATCCCGCCCAATATTCTCGCGGTGATGGGGGTTACCGGGGACCACTGGTCCTCGCGGTGGTGGGCGCATCAGGCGGCGATCACCTTCGGTGCCCGGCAGCGGCTGCAGAGCCTGTTGTATCGCGCCACCGCGAACCAGACCGTTTTTCCGCTCACCACGCCCGATCTCGCAGGTCATACCTACGCGATCGTCTCGGTTGAACCGCTTGACGTTTTCGTGAACGGGGTGCGGTTGCCGCCGGACGACCCCAACCCTGGCAACGGTGACTGGACCCTCGATCCGGGCGCTTCGACGGTGACGTTTCTGACCCCGTTGCTGGCCGACAGCATGGTGCAGATCGATGTGCTGTCGCCCGACCTGGGGTCGCTTGACGGTCTTTTGGGGAACTACCTGCCGCTGACGGGCGGCACCATTGCGGGCGGCGGGATTTTTATCGACTGCAGAGCCTATCAGCCGATGCTCGATACCACCGCGAACTCGGCTCTCCTGGTCCGTTGGACGAATACCAGCACGCCGGGGGCGATGCCGCCGAACAACGGGGTGTCGGCGCCGATCAACGTGGTGGCCAGCGATTATGCCGGGGCCGTCCAGTCGATCTGGGGCGTCGCGGTATCTATGTCCGTATATTCGACGATGTTCGGCACCGCGGGCGTCGGACCATGGCCGCAGCATGTCGGCGGATCATTCACGGTTTTCAAATACGGCAACTGTTACGTTGCCGGCGCGCACCTGACCTCGGTGGAGGCCAAAAACAACCCGAGTTCCCTCACCGGCCCGTTGCACGGGATTGAAATCGCGCACCAGGCCAATGCTGACGATGACGGAGGGTTGGCGAGTGCGCCGGGACTGCGGTTCGGCTTTCACATGAGCCAGGCGCAGCGTATTCCAGCGACTGGCACGGGCGATCCATTGACTGATGGGAAGCCCTGCGTCTTCGGCGTAGGCTACGGCCAGTCGAACTCTGGCGGGTCCACCACAAAGAGCGCGTTTGCCGCCGTTGACTCTGTCACCTATCAGGTGTTCGACGCGCGTCGGGCGACGGCGCCTTCCGGGTATACCGATCCGGTCGCGGCACTGCGTATGGCGCAAGGACAGATCATCGATTTCAATGGCGCCGCCACGACGACCAAAGCAGGGTGGATCGGACCGGCTGGATCGTATCTGCAATACTATGCGAACTCCCGCTTGCGATGGGTGACGGATGGAACGGAAGTGTTCAGTATCCGTGACGACGGGCTGGTGCAATTAGAGGGCACGCTGCTCATAACTGCCACGCCAGTAGGCCAGCCGTCCATTACGATTTTACAAGAGGAATTTATCTCTTTCAATAATGCCGGTAATCGGACTCTCAAGTTCACCGCGGTGGGCGGGCCTCAACGGCTAAGTTATGCCGTTGCGGGGACTGATATGTTCAGCATAGCTGATACCGGGCTGGTGACGACCAAGGCTTTGGCTGTCGGTGGCAGTGTTGGGTTCAATGGCACCGCCCCGATCGTCAAGCCGACCGTGTCCGGGGCCAAGGGTGGCAATGTGGCGCTCGCCAATCTGCTGACCGTGCTGGCGGCCTACGGGCTTATCACTGACGGCACGGCGGCATAGCATGTCCTCGCGCAACCTCGATCTTGGTTTGGCGGCCTCCAGCGGTATCACTGTGCTGCCTGATGTCACCACGCTGCCGACTGTCAATCAGGTTATGGCGGTCACCCAGATCGCCGGCACAGTGGTCAGGACCGGGTTCGTCAACCCACCGCCGTCCGCCGGCATGTTGCCTTTGATCGGCGGCACGTTGACGGGACCACTCAATCTGACGGCGCCGCAGCCTCTCGATTTCAACGGTGGCGCCGGTAATTATCTGCAGTATTACACCGCGACGGATGGTCCTCGGCTGCGCTACATGGCCGGCGCGACCGAGGTGTTCAGTTTCACCGATACCGGCACGTTGTCGCTCGGCATGACGGCGGTCGGCAACATCGCGATACAGATCGGCGGCTCACGAGGCGCCGGGCTAAGCACGGCGGTGGCGACACTGACCGGCGCGGCGCTGCGCCTTAACACTGAACAGTTCATTTCGTTTACAAGTGCCGACAGTCGGACGCTGAAATTCACGGCAACGGGTGGTAATCATCTTAGTTACGCAGCTGGTGCGAACGAACTCCTGAGCCTTACGGACACGGTTTTGCTGACCCTCGGCTATAGCACGGCCAATCCCGCGCTGATCATCAATGGCAACGCCAGCACGAATAAGCAGATCCGCTGGCAAAGCAATGGATTGCTGCGTTGGGCGATGGGGTTGGTGAACAATGAAAGCACCGGCAACGCGGGATCGAACTTCTTGCTGCAGAGCTACGACGATACCGGCGCCTCACTGATGGCCAACGTGCTGACCGTCACGCGATCCAGCGGACTAGCCACGTTCGGCGGCGCATTGACAGTCACCGGTGCCGCGACCCTCAGTTCCTCGCTGCGTGTCAACGGCACCGTGGGTTTCAACAACACCGCGCCGGTCGCCAAGCCGACTGTATCAGGCGCCAAAGGCTCGAACGCTGCGCTGGCCTCGGTGATTGCGGCGCTGGTGAGCTACGGCCTCGTCACTGACACCACCACTGCTTAGGACGCGCATATGGACATGCAGCCGATCGAGCCGAACAAGCCGCTGAGTGTGACGCTCACGGCTGAGCAGTGGAACGTCGTGATGGCTGCGCTCAATGAGCTGCCGCATCGCGTGGCCAGGCCGATCGTGGACGCCTCGATGGCGCAGCTGCGCCAGCAAGCCCTGTCGTCCCGGATGTCTATTGAAGACGTGGCGCGTGTGGGTCCGGATGGACCATGAAAAAGGATCAAAGCCATGCCTCCTGTCGATCCGGAAACTGTCGCCTTGATGTCTACCTATCGCGTGGGTTATCTGCCGCCGAAGCCTGAAAGTCTGGCCCCGGGCGAGCTTTACGTTGAGGTGGCGCCGCCTGATCAGGGCGCCCCTCGCCTCTGGGTTGGCGCACCCAAGGAATTGAATTTTGACGGTCATCTCGCTCTGCTGGCGCAAGCGTCGACGACTGATGACCTCGCACCGATCAACCTGGATGTGCCCCACTGCTACCAGGAAGGTGCCAGTCTCACTTGCACGATGGGAAACTGGACCGGCAGGCCGGATGTTTACGCCTATCAGTGGAAACTCGACGGGATCACTGACATTGGCGACGGCAGCCAATCTTACGCCCCTGCGCCTGCCGACGTCGGTCACACGATCACCTGTGTGGTGACCGCAACCAATGCTGTCGGGCCACGGAGGCGCCGCCCTCCAACGGCGTCGTTGTTTGAACGATCATAAGTTGCCCTTGAACCAGGAACCATCACCATGGCTTTGGCACCCGCACCACACACGCCGCCGGTTTTTCGCGTGCTCAAACAAGCGTGGCGGGACTATCTCGCCACGGGCGGCGGCCTTGGTCTGGTGGTCAACACGCCCGCCGGTCAGGCCCACACCGCGCCGATCACGGTGACCGGGACGGTCACCGCGGATATCAGCGTGCCGGTGCCAGTCCATGTCAGGGCGCAGCTGGTGCAAGGCGGTAGCGTCGTGGCAACCCAGGTGACGCCCTCCAATGCCACCACGGGTGTCTATACAACCACATTTCCCGCCAACGCCGCCGCCGCCGGCAGTGCGACTGTCGCGGTGACGACGACCATGGTTATCGCCCCGGTGAATTCGGGCGCTTTTACGTTGACCTGATCTGACCTGAAAGGAGACCCTTCGATGGCATCCTCCCCGACGCCAGCACCAACACCGGCACCGACACCCGCGTCGTCGGTGAAACGTTCACCTGTGGTGGACGACCCGCCCGGCAAGGACGGTTATCAGGGTGTCCGCGCTGATGCTGAGTTCCCGCCGGTTCCTGACTACGCGGCCGGGACCAATCCGCCGGGGACCAATCCGCCGTTCCCGCCTGCCCAGGACCCGGCGCTGGCGCCTATCCCGGGGATGCTGCCGGGTGTGCCGCTCGAGGACTATCCGAAAGCCGGCAAGCCACCGGTCAACCAGCACGAGCAGGAACGCCAGAAAGAGCGTCAGCAGGCACAGCAGGCGACCCAGGCCGCAAACGCGCCCCCGGCGACCTCACCGCCGCATAAATGATTTCTGACCTCACGCGTTACGAGCTGGTCCTCAAGCGGCTGATCGCCATCATCGACGCGACCACGTCGATGCTGGCGTTCACCCGTCTGATGATGCCCTCGCCGCGCTTCCCGGATGATCCCGATCACTCACGCTACGAGGTGCAGCGGTTTCACGAAGTGATCTGCGCCGCGCTGGAAGAACTCGCCGCCGGACGTATCAAGCGGCTGATCATCAATCTGCCGCCGCGCCACGGTAAGACCCAGCTCGCCAGCAAGATGTTCATTGCCTGGTTCATCGGCCTGCACCCCGAGCTGTCGACGATCTTCGGCACCTACAACGAGAAGTTCTCGCAGGACATCGGCCGTGCGGTGCGCGACATCATGCTGTCGCCGGCCTACGCCCAGGTGTTTCCCGAGACGATCCTCAAGGATGACAGCCAGGCCAGCGACCGGCTGGAGACCACCGCGGGCGGCATTCTGGCCTTCGTGGGCCGCGGCGGGACCACCACCGGGCGCGGCGGCGATCTGTTGTGCATCGATGACCCAATTAAGGACCGCATGGAGGCGGACAGCCCCACCATTCGCGACACCCTGTGGACCTGGTTTTCCCAGGTCATCGCCACCCGGCTGATGGATGAGACCGGCAAGATCCTGCTGATCCAGACCCGCTGGCACCAGGATGATCTGATCGGGCGCCTCACTGACCCGCATAATTCTTACTATGATCCCGAAGAGGCCGCCGAGTGGCATATCATCGATCTGCCGGCGCTGGCGTTCGATGACGGTAAGGACCCGCTGCACCGTCGCACTGATGAGCCGCTCTGGCCCGGCCGGTTCGGGACCACGTATCTCAAATCGCTGCAGCGCCGGGACCACCGGGGGTTCAGCGCCTTGTATCAGGGGCGTCCCTCCCCTGCCGGCGGCACGTTCTTCTCGGTCGACTGGCTGCACACCTACAAGCCCAACGACCTGCCCTCGAATTTGCGCTGCTACGCCGCGTCAGATCACGCGGTGGCGCTCAAACAAGGGTCTGACAAGACCTGTCTCCTGGTCATTGGCGTCGACAAGGACGACACGATCTGGGTCCTCCCTGACCTCGTTTGGCGGCAGATGACCGCCGAACAGACGGTCGAGAGCATGCTGCGCATGATGAAGCTGCATAAGCCGCTGTTCTGGTGGGCGGAACGCAGTCACATCAGCAAATCCATCGGTCCCTTCCTGCGCAAGCGCATGCTGGAAACGCACACGTTCTGCTCGCTGATCGAGATGCAGCCGATCGCGGACAAGCAGACCCGCGCGCAGAGCATCCAGGGGCGCCTCGCCATGAACCGTGTGCGCTTCCCGGAACGCGCCCCCTGGTGGCCGGCGGCGCGGGACCAGATGCTGAAGTTCCCCTACGACGCGCACGACGACTTCGTAGATACACTTGCCTATATTGGCCTGGGCCTCACGCTGCAGGTGCCGGCCGGCGCCCTTCGTAAGGACGATGACCCGGACGGCGGTTATCGCGGCGCTCACGAGGAACGCACGTTTGGCTGGCTCAAGCTGCAGCGTGACCAGGCTGAACGCAGCGTGAAACTCGGCTATGCCGGGGGAGGGTGGTGATGCCGGATCAGCAGGATATGCAGGCATATGTGCGGGGGCGCCTGGCGGGGACCCAACTGCCGCCGCAGCCCACACCGGGCCCGATGCAGCAGTATGTTCTCGCCCAGGGCGCACTCGGCTCGCGGGTGCCGCGAGACACAATGCCGGACAGCCCGCGGTATCTGGAAGACTTGGATGTCGCACCTGGTCCCCGGCCGCAGAGCGAGGAAGACCAGGCGCTGGATGCTGTGTTTGCGCAGAAACAGCAGCTTAAAAACCAGATCGACATGGCTGAACAGCAGATGAAGCAGCTGCCTTTAGGCTCGCCTGAACGAGACAAGGCTTACGATCAGTGGGTCGGTATGATCAAACAGTTTGGTCAGCTGAATGATCAGTTCAAAAACACGTTCCCGGGGGCATGGTCTCAGCGCCTTGTCGGTGTGGATCAGAACCGAGGCCCTGACGTGAACACGATGATGGATGCTATCCAAAATCGTCAGGCTCAGCCACGTCAGCCGTTGCCGCCCTCGGCGCCAGGCGGCGTGCCCTACGCCCCGGCGCCATCTCCGGTGGTCCCACAGCCTCCGGCAACCGCAGGACTGACTTCATAATGTGCTTCTCGGTTCTCTGGCTGGTGCAAACACTCGTTTGGCTGGTGGTTGTCTGCGGCCTTGTGGCAATCCTGATGCTCCTGCTGCCCATCGTCCTGGGCTGGCTGGGGGTTGCCGGTGACCTGGTGATGCGGGTGATCCGCATCATCGTCATGGTGATCGTGATCGTCGCTCTGATCTGGTTCCTCTATGACCTCTACGTGTGCGCCACGGTCGGTGGTGGGGTTCTCAGGACCCCTGCCCGATGAGCGATTTCATGGGACCAACGCCCGGGGCGGGACCACCAGGAATGATGGGACCACCGCCGGGACCAGATCCAACCCTGTCCCAGGTCCCCGGCACGGACCAGGCCACCATGGTCCCGCGCGACCGGCCCAACCCGGATGATCCGCGGCGCAAGCTCGTCAATCGCTGGCAGGACCGCGTCAAGCGCGCCAAGCGGCACTGGCGCGTGCAGTTCAAGCGCATGCGCGAGAACATGGAGTTCGTCGAAGGCCGCCAGTGGCCCGATCTCTCCAAAGAGATCGGCAAGCGCGATGATCGTTACGTGGCGAATATCTGTATCCGCCACGTGCTGCAGCGCACGGCGGAACTCTATCCCAACAATCCGACCATGCAGGCGAAGACCAAGACCAAGCTGATCGCGCAGACCTGGGACGGCAGCGAACAGCAACTCGTGCAGGCGCAGCAATCCGCCATGGCGGCGGCGCAGGTCGGCATGCCGCCCGATCCCAACAGCATGGCGATCCTGCAGGACGCAGCGCAGGTCAAGCAGTTCGACGCGATCATGCAGAAGATCGGCCGCACGCTGGAGTTGCTTTACGAATACAACATCCAGGAGCAGACGCACTCGTTCAAGGCGTCTATGAAAATGTCGATACGCCGGGCGATCGTGACCGGGGTCGGCTACGTCAAGCTGGGTTTTCAGCGGGCGATGAAAATGGCGCCCGAGATCGAGCATCGCATCGCCGATATGTCGGAGCGTGTGGCTCATATCGAGCGCCTGGCGTCGGATCTGTCTGATCGCGAGATCGAGCCGGACAGTGCCGACGCCGAAGAGCTGAAACTAGCGATCCGCAGCCTCACCGCCGAAGGCCAGCTGGTGGTGCGCGAGGGTCTGTCGTTCGACTACCCGGACAGCACGGCGATTATCCCTGATCCACGCTGTCGGTCCCTGCGCGGCTTCCTGGGCGCCAACTGGGTGGCGCAGGAATATCTGCTGACCCCCGACGAGATCGAAGAGATCTACATGGTCGACGTCGGCAGCAGTTACACCGCCTACAACGAGGACGGTAATTCGACCGGCCACGAGCCGACCGGCGAACAGCACTATCAGGCCGGCTACGGCAGCAACGCCGATGACGGCCCCGACATGCCGCTCGCCTGTGTCTGGGAGATCTACAACCGCAAGGACGGCACGGTGTATGTCGTGTGCGACGGTTATCCCGAGTTTCTGCAGGAGCCGACCACGCCGGAAGCCGAGATCACCCGGTTCTGGCCCTGGTTCGCCATCGTGCTGAACGAGGGCTACGACGAAAAGACCCTGTATCCCCAGTCTGATATCGACCTGATCCGCGACATGCAGCTGGAACTCAACCGGTCCCGCCAGGGGCTGCGCGAGCATCGCCGTGCTAATCGCCCCAAAACGGCGGTGGCGGCGGGCCTGCTCGAAGAGCCTGACCTGGAGAAGCTGCGCACTCACCCGGCGAACGCGCTCCTGGAACTCAACGCCCTGGCCCCCGGCCAGAAGATCGACGACGTCCTGCAGGTCATCAAGATGCCACCGATCGACGCCGCGGTGTATGACACCTCGCCGGTGTTCGAGGACGTTCTGCGTGTTCTCGGCTCAGACCAGGCGGACCAAGGGACCACATCGGGCAACGCCACGGCGACCGAGGTGTCGGTGGCGCAGTTCTCGCAGAACACGGACGTCACCAGCACCGTCGACGACATCAACGACACCATGACGGAGCTGGCGCAGGCCGCCTCGCAGATCCTGGTGCTGAACGTGTCACCCCAGACTGTGACCAAGGTGGTGGGACCAGGCGCGGTGTGGCCTGCGCTCGACCCGCAATCGGTGGCGGACAACGTCTGGTTGGAGGTGGACGTTGGCGCCAATGGCCCGCCCAACCGCCAGGAAGACGTCCAGGTGCTGACCCAGCTGGTGCCCCTGCTGCAGCGCATCCCCGGCATCTCGCCGGAGTGGTTGGCGCGGCAGCTGATCCGCCGCATGGGCGAGGACATCGATCTGACCGAGGCGTTCGCCGAGGGCACCCCCAGCATCGAGGCGCTGAACCAGCTCATGGGGCGGCCGCAGGCGCCGCCAGGGGCGCCAGGACAAGGCCAGGGACAGGAAGAGGACCCGGGACCAACCGGGGCCGGACGGGGACCACCGCGGCCGCCAGGCCCCGGCCAGGACCCGACCGCACAGGGGCCGGTCGGCATGGCCAACGCGATGACCGGGCCGGGCACCCAGGGTCCGCTCGGGCCGCACGTGCCGCCGCTGCAGATCTACGGCGCCAACGGCAACCGCCCGGGGACCGGTGGTCCCGCGCGAGTGCCGGGCCGCAGTCAGGGCATGCCGACGCCATGACCCACGACTTCGTGCTGACGGAGGACCGCGACGGTCGCCCGGTAGCGCATCGGTTGGACTGTCCGGTGATCGCGAGGGAGCGTGCGTTAGGCAGGCCGATCTTCACGTTGCTGGCCTGCAAGCGTCCGCTGCCGACTGATTTCAACCGCCATGCATGCCTCGTCACGCGAATATCGCGTGACGGCATGACACAACAAGCGTAGCCACAGGACACGTGCCGACACACAACACCAGACCAACAAAGGACCCAGCACCATGGCAGGCTATCTTGCGTATATCATGCCGCTCGAGGGTTCACCGGGCAGGCCGGATAACTCCCTGCCGGGCGGCGGTGGCCCGGTTGACCCGGGGTATGGCGTTCCCGAAGGCGGGCGTCCCTCGCATCCGATCGCGCTACCACCTGGCTCTGTCGGTGGCACCCCGGAACACCCGATTTACACCCCGCCGGGGCATCCTGAGAACCCGATCGTTCTTCCACCGAATAGTGTTGGTGGGACGCCAGACCATCCAATATATTATCCACCGCAGGTGTGGCCCCCCGGCGGCCATCCGGCCCATCCGATCGCGCCCGGAGGGCGTCCGCCAGGCATCTGGGGTGGGGCGCCACCGTATCCCGATCAAGGGCTACCCGGTCAGCAGCCGGGCATCTGGCCAAGCCCTGGGCGGCCTGACAACAGTCTGCCGGTGCCGCCCGACGTGTGGCCCCCGGAGCCGATCCCGCCGTTGCCGCCCGAGCTGAGCAGCCAGGTGGTGGTCGCGGTTCATCGCCCCGGCCAGGATTGGGTTGTGAAGTCATATCCGGTCGGGCCGGATAACACCCTCCCGAGCCAGCCGCCTTATGTGGACAATACGCTGCCACCGAGCGCGCAGCCGCGGCGCTGATCGCCGAAGTGAACGATGAGGGGGGTGTGTAGCCCCCCTCAAACCCCCGGAGGTGGCCACGTGATGGTCAGCATCCATGCCACGGCGGCCACCGTTCGACGTCTTACGCTGGGCGTTTTTCCTGCTGGCGGGGATGGTCGCGGTCCAGCTGAGCGAGACGCTGCTCGCGGTGGCGGCGTGTATCTACATGGCGGTGTCTGGGCTTTCGAAGATTGGGGCCTGCGCCGAAGTCGGGATCGTCACCCAGATCCGCGAAGTGTTCACCGAGACCCTGACCGCGGTGCTGGCCCTTCTGTTGGCCGCCCGCCGACCGCCCGGTGAGTGATCTGCTCGCCTCGGTCAGCGAGAAGCTCGTCAAGGCGTTGCCGCCAGCCATGCTGCTGCTTGTTGTGTTCAACGTGCTGACGCTGGGGGCGATGCTTTACGTGGTGCAGCACAACATGACGGCGCGGAACGAGATGATCCAGCGGATCGTTGCGTCGTGTCTGCGCCCGCAGCCATAGGCTCTTCGGGGGAAGGCGCCGCCAAAGGGTGACCCCTTGACGGCGCCCGCCCTACCGCCGGATGATCTTGATCTTGACGCTGATCAAGATCACTATCAGCGGCAGGAACTTGTGATGGGCTAGCATCACCTGCTCCTTCCGAAACGCCGGCAGGATGATCCCTGCCGGCGTTGTCGTTATAGCGGGGTTTTCCGTAGTCCTGGCAACTTGGCGTCGGGGTGCTACAGGCCGGACGGGAATTGAACCCGCGGCTTCCTACTTTCTGGCCCTGTCACAGGCGGCTGAAGGTTGCTCTACCACTGAGCTACCGGCTGAGCGGTGACTAAACGCCCACCAACGAGTGGCTGTAGCCGGCAGATTATAGCCGGACCACGCCTTTTTCGCCATGGCATCGAGTGTCGCGTCAGGGGCTTGAGGACCAGCG
>Ga0247675_1000029_pt1 | contig 14941 bp, 16 predicted proteins | sample CNK16_metaG_FD_189930 | JGI IMG/M metagenome (GOLD analysis project Ga0247675, IMG submission 189930) | Soil microbial communities from Purdue University Martell Research Forest, Indiana, United States - CNK16 | ecosystem: Environmental > Terrestrial > Soil > Temperate forest > Bulk soil... | reverse complement strand
CCGTCCCGGAATTGGTCACGATCGCCGCAACCGGACACGATGTCATATTGGCGACGCGGAAGTTCACACCATCGCTCGGAGTGCGCAGCGAGCCTGTCAAGCCGGTGTTGAACCCGTCCCAAGTCAGCGTCACAGGGTTGAACCACTGGCGGAAGCCATACGGTCCCGTATTCACGATCATGCCACCCGTGGGGGACGGCGGGATCGGCATCGACTGCCCCGGTCCAAGCGTGACAATATTGGTCGCCGGCTGATAGGGCGTGTTCCCCAAATAGGACGGATACAATGCCTGCGGGGCCGGAAGGTTCAAACCCTGGCCGCCCAACCCTTGTGCCATATTTCGTCGCTCCTATCTTGCTGTTCGCAAGAATTTCCAATCAGAAAGTGTTGCCGGCGATGCCCGTGATGACCGCGTTGGCGGACGGTTTGGAGGTCACCACGTTGTACCCGAGCACCACGACCCCCTGCTGTCCGATCTGACCCAGCGGAACCAGCGAGTAAAACCCGCTGAAATCGAACGCCGCGTCTTCCGACAGGTACATGCTGGTGTACTTCGCGTTGATGAAGTACGCCGTCCCCTGCGGGCAGAAGTGATCGGCGAAGATCGGCACGCCCGCCACGTTGAGGTTCGGGAAAGCCGCGCGAACCGGCGTCGCCATTGTGTACTCGTTACCGGGCCGGGTGAAAATCTGCTCGGTCCCCACAAAGTCCGTGTTCAGCGTCGCGAAATCGCCAGGGGACATCACCACCATCGTCGGCGACTCGCCGCCGGCCAGGTCGGTAATCCTGATCAGTGAAGCAGCCATCGCGGCGCGGCTAAACCCGGCCGTGCCGACCGTGCCAATGCCGCTGGTGATACTGGTCCCGGCGATGACGTTGCCCTTCCACGACTGATTACCCGGTGCCGTGCGGGTGATGCCGCCGTAGGTCGCCACCGTCGTCCCGTTGTCGAAACCATCCACGAACGAGTTCGGCAGCAGGGTGTTTGACGTGTTGTTCTGGAACAGCAAGCCCCCGACGTTCTGCACCGTGACTGACCAAACGTCGTTCATCCGCGCTTTCAGCAGCGAAATCTCGCGGTCAGTCGCCTGGATCACCGTCTCGCCAAACGGCAGCGGCACCGGCACGACCCAGTAGCAAGTCGGGAACTGTGCGTTCTGGACGCCAGGCGTCACGACCGGGCTGTTAAATCCACCGCCGTAGCCGGTGAATTGCCCTTGAACCATGCTTTGTCCTTGAATAGGTATGGTTATTTGGCTCAGTCCGCCAGCGCTCTTTTGAGCGGCGCCCAATAGGTAAAACAGCGTGGGCGTCGCAAAATAAATCTGGACGAAGAGCCTGGGCACGAAAGCGCGCCTCGTGGCAGCCGTCAACTCGTTATAGAGCGAACCAGTGGGGACGGCACCTTGGCCTGGAAGCGGCATCGTCTTTCCTCACATCCTACTTATTCTGTGTGGACTGGGCGTTAGGCACATGCTTCACGTCCATCTCCGGGATCGGTGCGCCTGCTCGCTCCCCCGCGATGTTTGCCCCGGAGGGCTTGCCCGTAAGCACGGAAATCGCCGGATTACCCGGCGTGGCCTTGGGGGGGGCGGGGGTGCGGAAGATCGACATCAGATTTGCCCGCGCGCTTCTTTGAGCGCGTTGGCGATGGCCGGTCCAAGGAACTCGTCGTCACGACCTTCAAACAGCGGCTTGAGGTCGGGCGCATTCTTGGTTTCGGGCGCGGCCCAATCCCAGCGGGTGCCGCCTGTGATCAGCGGCTCGGGGGGTGGGTTCATGCGTTCGTAAAGGGCGGCAGCGGCTTCGTGATCGGCAATGCCGCGCTCTTCCATGAGCTTGTGGACCTCTTCCAGGCCCTCCTCGGTATACCCCTGCCCCCGCAACTTGGCCTTGCCCTTGTTCCAATCCTCTAAGAGCTTGGCCTGCGTCTCGGCAGCCTCCCGCTTCTTCTCACCCTCAAGAATAACTCCCTTGAGTTCATCGAAGCCGCTGCGGAACTCATTGAACCGCTGGTCAACTTCCTGGCGAATCTTGGCCTCGGGACCGGCCCTGTTGGGAGCGGCGAGCAGCACGGCCTTTTGTGCTAACTCTTTAGCCTCGGGATGAGCCTCAATCTGCGCAAGAACGGGCATGATATGCTTGGAATTCTGCCAAGCAGCGTACTCGTTCTCGTCCATATCGACGGTCGGCATCAGGTTTTGGACCCTGCGTTAGGAACATGCTGGATCGAATTGACCGGCGAAGACGAGGGGGTCGGGATGTGGCTGGTGCGCCCACCGATCTCGCTCTCCTTCATCGAAACGCGGACGATCTGCGCGTCCTGCTTCGGGAGCGACTTGGTGGAGTCCTGAAAGATGTTCACGGGCATGATGTTATCCTCTATGCGGCCATTGGCGGCGGAGGTGGCGGCGGGGCAGCGGGAGCACCGCCACCCATCAGAGACGCTTGTGCGGCGGCGTTCTGCGGAGCCATCTGGCGCTGCTGCATCAGCATCTTCTGCGCCTCGGTCATCTGCATTCCAGGGGACACCGCCCCTTGGGGAACGTGCTTCGCCAACTTGTTGACGGCTTCGCTAATGTCGCGAGCAACATCTGAGCCTATCGGGAACGCCATCATGACTTCCCGGATACGTGCGGTAAGCACCGCCAGCCTCGTCAAAGCGGCGGCTTCAATACCGCGATTTGGCGAGGGCGCCGACGCAGGGGACGGACCCGTCGCCTGCCCCGGAGGCTGCGCCCCTGGAGCCGGTGCCGGACCACCCTGCGGCGGCATGCTGGCGGGCATATCCGGCACGGATTACGTCCGGCGGTGCTTGCGCCGACGATTGCGAGGCAGCATAGCCTTGCTCCATCTCAAGAGTTGCACACGTCCCCGCCACCCAATGAGGAGAGACGGTCTGACGAGGACAAAATCTATATGGAGTAGAGAGCGCTAGACGCGGAACCAGATCGTGATTACAATTAGCCACAACTTGGGCGGGGCGATGCATTCACGATTACAGCTGGGCACAAAGGAAGCCGCTGATGTTATCGGCATCAGCGTCAAAACGCTCTGCCAATGGCGGATGCGTAGAATTGGCCCGCCGTTTTTTAAGCTTCCTAACGGTATGGTATTCTATAATAAAAATGACATCGATGAATGGGTTGAAAACTTAAGGAATGACCCAAATGGGAGCTAAAGACTTTACTTCCGAGAAAGGTGCCAAGGAACTTTGCTCTAGAATCGTCGCATATTGGAAAAATCAGGGGTTTTCAAAGGTCATGGCAGCACCCGTGCCGCTCAACACGGTGGCGCGCTGGTCCGACAACTGGGGCATAAAATCCAACATCGGGCTTAATGGACCGCCGGCATGAAGGTTTCCTTCATCGTCCCCGCCCGTAATAAAGAGCATTTCATCCGAAATACGGCGCAATCAGTTCTCGCGCAGACCTACTCGCCGATGGAGATCGTGTTCAGCGACCAAGGCTCGACCGACAACACGCTCGTCATTCTTAAAGACATGGCGCAAAGCTATAACGGCCCGAACAAGGTACGCATCATTCGGTGCCCCTATACCAGACGCAAGGGTATGCCGGGGTTGAACATCCACCTCAACTGGCTGCACCACCAGATTGAAGGCGATATCGTCATCATGTGCTCGGCCGATGATTGGAATGACCCACGGCGCGCCGAAATGACAGTCAGAGCCTTTGAAGACCACGACCCGTCTTACGTCAATACGAGCGTCATATACCGCGACCCATATTTCCCGGAACCCACCCCAAAAGTCACCGCATTCCCCGACAAATCGAGCCGTTGGATTCAGCCCTACGAGACCATCAAGCACCAGATCGGCTCATCCGGCTCATCCGCTTGGGCGCGGGACTTGTACGAAAAGCACGGTCCACTGGAAGGCTGCGAGCAACAGGACATGATCCTGCCGATGATGGCGCTGATCGAGCGCGGCATCTATTACGTGGACGAACCGCTGCACACGTACATCTCACACGCCTCGCTCGACAACACTGGGTTCGTCGGCCAAATCAACGCTGCTGCGGACGACACACATAAGACCCAGCTGATCGAGCTGAACGATTTCATCAACGTCTACAACTGGACGAACATCCTGCGGCGCTGGACCGAGCTGCCAGAGCAATTCGCCGCGATGGCCAGCGATGCCGCAGCCATGAATGCCGTCATGGAAAAGATCAGCAATTGCGCCTTTGCGTGGGCCAATGTGCGCAACCACATGATCATCAACGACGTCGCTCCGATTAAGATGAGGACGTGACTATGAGCAACGATACCTACCGATCACTATCCGAACTTACGAAGCAGGTTTACGCCCCGAAGATAGCGGAACAGCTGCTCAAAAAACCCTTCCTAGTCGAGATGTGGGAGAGAGAGCATCCGCCAGTCCCGCCGACGCTGCGACAACGCCTACGCTGGTGGCTCCACTATAAAAGGGTACGCCTAGGCGAGATCATTGCAGGACGCTCGTTTGACAACGATTGGTAAACGATGAAGATGAGGACGTGATGACAAAAGCCGAAATGATGGCGGCGGTTAAAGCCGTTATAGAAACAGCCGGCTGCGAAGAGCCTGAATCGATAATCTTTTGGTGCAAAGAGGGCGGCGCGCGAATAGCGAGAAAAGAGCGCGCGTTTGAACCTTGCGAAGGGTGCGATTGCGGCTGGGCAGACCTTTTGAAAGAAGCTGAAGTTGATCCCAGCGAAATCCGTGACCGGCGGATATGAGAACATGACGAGAGAGCAGTCAAAGAAGCGATTTAACGATGCAGTCATGCGCTTAGCCAAGAAAAATATGGCGCATGCTTACGAAAAATTTGGGCCGCTGTCTGACGGAGAAGCAGCGGCGATCTTTGAACGCGCCGTTTTACCCCGCACCATAGTAAAGTTTGGTCATAGATTAGCTCATCGTATGTTAGTTAAACAATGAAGAAATGGTGCGGCATCTGTAGGCTTGGGAGCCTCGGAGATAATCTGATCGTCTCGTCAGTTCTACCCCTGCTTAAAGGTCAGGGATACATGGTCGAAGTGATGGCGCAGGAGCCTTGTCATGTGGTCTTTGAAAACAATCCGTACATCGATAAACTCACTGTTCTCAACAAACAGGACTTACCTGATAACAACGCCGACTGGCAAAAATACTTCGTCGGCCGTTCCCACGAGTACGACAAGTTCTACCACCTCAGCCACTCCATCGAGTCCCACGTCGCCTTCCACCCCGACAGCACCTGGTTCTGGTGGTCAGACACCTACCGCCGTCAATTGGCCAACAAGTCGTACCTCGCACTAACCCACGACATCTGCGAGTTGCCGCACGAGTTTGCGCCCGAATTCTTTCCCACGGAGGAAGAGCGCGACAAGGCGCTTGAGACGAAAGAGAAGATTGGGCCGAGATTCATCGCCTGGGTGATTGCCGGCTCGCGGCTCGACAAACTCTATCCGTACAGCGCGATGGCGGTGGCGCGGCTCATCGTCGAGACCGGGTTGCCGGTAGTGATGATGGGTGGCACACCAAAGGAGTTCGAGGCGGCAGAATCCATCATGGAGCATGTCGGGCGTCAGAACGGGACAACGGACGGCCTGCACCTCGCCATGAACATGGTTGAGGGTGAGAACCTATGGCCACTGCGCCGATCGCTAACGTTTATCCAATACGCCGACCTAGTGATTTCCCCGGACACGGGACTGGCTTGGGGCGTCGCGTCGAAGCCAATGCCGAAAATTATCCTGCTCGGTCATGCCTCGCCGTACAACATCACCCACGGTTGGGTTAATGCGGTCACATTGCACGCCGATCAAGAGCGAGTATCCTGTTACCCCTGCCATCGCCTCCATGACGAAACGTCTACCTGCGTCCCAAACAAGGAGAACAACGGCGCAGCTTGCATCTCGGACATCTCGGTTGAGGACATCCTATCCAGGAGCAAAGAATGTTTGGCGCACAATACAAGCTCGTTGCCAACGCTACGGTCCTGACGGCCGACGACGTGAAGGAGCGCGAAATCCGGGCGCGCGAAAGCAATTCCGATGATGTATTGTTTCTACTGAGGCGCCTTGACGAGGCGCGCACCCAGAATGGGGCACCGGAGGCAATCTGATGGCAAATATTAGCGCTTACGCCGGCAAAGCGATGCTGGACTGGAGTTTGCTTGGCGCTACCCCGACGCGACCGGCGAATAGCTATGTCAATATTGGGTTGGCCGCGCCCAACAGCACCAACGGCAGCGAAATCGCGACCGGATCGGGCATGACGCGGCAAACGGTAGCGTTTTCCGCCGCCGGATCGCCAGCCAATCTCGCCGGGAACAGCGTCGCGATGACCTTTGGCCCCATTTCCGCCGCTGCCACGGTCGTCGGCGTCCAGATTTGGGACACGGGTGCGGCCACAGTCGGCAATATGCTCTATTTTGCCTCGCTCACCACCTCGCGCACCATGAATGGCGGCGATTTCCTGCTATTTAGCGTCGGAACTCTGGCTGTTTCACTGACTTGACGAAACAATGGCGAATATCGGTGCCTATGGCGGCAAGGCGCTGCTCGATTGGTCGCTTTTAGGCGTGACGCCAACACGACCACCGGCCATCTGGCTCGGCGTCAGCAAGAGCGCACCAAACAGCACCAATGGTTTGGAAACATCTTGGCCCGCCAGCCAAGGCAATCACCGGGCAACCGTCTCTTTTGCTGCGGCCGGATCGCCGGCTAATGTTGCTACTAACTCCTTAGCCGCAACATTCGGGGTCATGTCCGCGCTGACGACGATCCGGGGGTGGTCGCTGTGGGATACTGGCAGCGGCATCACATCCGGCAATATGCTGTGGTTCGGCACGCTGACCACGGCGCGGGTGTGCTCGTCAGGGGATACATTAGTTTTTGCGGCAGGCTCACTCTCGATTTCGCTGAGTTGATGCTATGACGGCACGCGCCGGCCAAGGTACAGGCGCAGGCGCAGGCGCCTTTACCGGAAATGCCACTACATTAAATCCGAACCTCATCGTCTTCGACGCTAAGAGTTCTGCTGTCACATCTCTTACCGGTACGTCGTTATCCGGCGTCACTGCGCCCCTGTGGACAACAGGAACGGGGAGCAATTTCGTCGGCCTTGTGATGATCCTGTGGGGTGGAGACCCCGGAACGGTCGGCACCGCAACGCTTAATGGCGGAATCGGCAATACCTCGTACCAAAACACCGCTCGCAACACTACCTCAAACGTAACCGTTGGATTTTTTTGTTGGACGGGCCTAGCCGCCAGCACTGGTTACACACCAACACTCAGTTGGACTAACAGCGTCGATTTCTACGTCTTTGGTTGTTCATTTGATAACGCCAACCAGACCGGCGGCACGACAAGTTTTGCCAATTTCAATTCGGCAACCGGAAATAGCGCAACGGCCGCCGTAAACATTACCGAAAACAATGCGGCAAATGATGCCGTAGTAGCGATTGGCGGCACGGCGTCCGGAGGCGCCGGCACCTCCGATATGAGTCCCGGCACGCTGCTGTTCACCATCGGCAGCGGTCAGCCAAACATGACGGCCGGCTACACAATTGCCGTGGCATCCCCTGTCACGATGACCTTTGCCACTGTAGGCGACAACTATGTCATCGCCGGATTAAACATTACTGCTTTTTCAGGTGGAGCGGTTAATTGGAACGGCGCTGCATCATTTTCTGGTGCGGGCGCCTTTACCGCCAACGCACAAGTCATCCGGGCAGCGCAAGGCGCGTTCGCTGGTGCCGGCGCTTTCACAGCGAACGCGACATTCTCGTATGCGACCGGGTTTGCCACATTTACGGGCGCGGGGGGCTTTGCCGCCAACGCACAGCTTATTGATGCAGCGCGGGCGTCGTTCGCCGGGGCGGGTGGATTTACGGCCAGTGCCCAGCTTATTAAGGCAGCGCGGGCGTCATTCGCCGGGGTGGGAAACCTTGCAGCAAACGGCGCCCCGCCGACACACTTGGTTTCATCCTATACGGCAGGATCAGAGCGAGACAATTTTAACGGCCAAGTCGGGATGGTCTTTACCCCGACAGCCAATCTTACCGTCTTGCAAATGGGCCTGCGGTTTGCGACAGGCGACACCGGCGTTCACACCATCAATCTTTACGCCTGGGCCGGCGGCAACCCAATCGGTTCTCTGTTGCGGTCAGCAACGGTCGACCTGACGGGCGGTACGATTGGGACATTTTATTATGGCGATATCACTCCGATTACACTTTCGTCGGATACTGCCTACGCGCTCGTAACACCAGTAGCCAACGTTGACGGACAATTCTGGGCCGACGAAGGCCCGACCACTCTTAATAATGCTGTCAACATTTACGCGGTTTTCACTCTTGATAGCATCACATTCAGCAGCGGGGTGTTGGATCAACAATTTTGGGGTCTCGACCTAAACTACACTCCATCAGCCTCCACTCACTTGCTTTCGTCTTTTGCGACGGCATCAGAAAGAGACGATTTCAACGGCCAAGTCGGAATGATCTTCACACCGACAGCCAACCTCACGTTTAATCAAGTCGGCCTGCGACAAGGTAGCGGTGACACAGGTGTCCACACCATCAATCTTTATGATTGGGCCGGCGGCAACCCAATAGGCTCCCTATTGCGGTCTGGCACCGTTGATATGACCGGCGGAGTACAGGGACAATTTTACTACGGTTCCATATCACAGATCACTCTGACGAGCGGTTCTACCTATGCTCTGGTTACGCCGGTAACATTTTCCGATGGGCAATTCTGGTCAGACCAAGGACCAACGACACTCTATAACGCTAGCAGCCAGTCAGTTTTTACCGTTGATAGCGTTACATTTACGACAGACGTCGCCAGTTCCCAATTTTGGGGCCTTGACCTCAATTTAACGAGCGGCACAAATTGGCAAGGGGCAGCGGCCTTTGCCGGTGCTGGCAGCTTTACCGCCAACGCAGCACAACCACAGCGGACTGCGTCGGCGACCTTTGCCGGGGCCGGCGCATTCACTGCCAATGCTCAGCTTCTGGACACTTCGGCGGCGGCCTTTGCTGGTACAGGTGCATTTACCGCCAACGCTCAACTTATCGAAGCGGCGCAGGCTACATTTGCCGGCGCAAGTGCATTTACCGCAACCGGATTACCAGTTGACTTCGGATTTGCGACCTTTGCCGGCGCTGGCGCATTTACCGGCAACGCCCAACTAATCGAAAGATCGCAAGCGACATTTTCTGGCGCTGGTAACTTCGCCGCCAATGCGACCTTCTCGTTTGCTACCGGCTTTGCCACGCTATCAGGCGCAGGTTCGTTTACCGCCAATGCCCCGCTTTTCGATGCTGCACAGGCGACGTTCGCCGGGGCCGGAGCATTTACGGCAAACGGCACTATCCAGGGCGGTGCGACGAATTGGCAGGGCGCAGCGACCTTCGCTGGAGCGGGAGCATTTACCTCCGTCGCGAGCGAAATCCTTGCCGCACAAGGTACTTTTGCCGGAGCGGGTGGGTTCACGCCGAACGCCACAGCGCGACTCGCGGCTCAAGCGACCTTCGCTGGAGCGGGTAGCTTTGCGGCTAACGCCACTTTCTCGTATGCGACCGGCTTTGCCACACTCGCTGGAGCGGGCGGGTTCACAGCTAACGCCGGACCAGGCGTGCTCGCGGCAGCATCTACGTTTGCCGGGGCCGGAGCCTTCACCGCGAATGCCAAACTTGTTGAGACTGCGCAGGCATCGTTTGTCGGGACCGGCGCATTCACGGTAATCGCTACTGCGCAATTTTCAGCCCGGACGACGTTTGCGGGGGTTGGCGCCTTTGCCGCCAACGCAACTATCCAAGTCGCAGGTAAGCAGGGTGCCGCAAATTTTGCGGGGGTTGGCGCGTTCACTGCCACCGCAGCACAGCCACAACGCGCCGCCGCTGCTAACTTTAACGGAGCCGGCGGATTCACCGCCAACGCCACCGTGCGAATGGCAACGCAAGCGGCTTTCGCTGGTGCCGGTAGCTTTACCGCCAATGTCAACCTTCGGATCAGAGCCACAGCAACATTTGTAGGCGCTGGCTCATTTGTCACCGATGGCGTCGTTCCTCAGAGAATACTCGCTTCGGCAGCGTTCACGGGAACAGGGTCGTTAACGGCCGACCCGACCATCCAAACCGCTGTTACATGGACGGGGGCAGCGTCATTCGCTGGGACAGGCGCTTTTATAGCCGATGCGCGCACGCGGGCCGCGCTGCTTCCCGTGCCGAGCGGACGTTGGTCCCCCGTTTTTGATACCAACTACCCCCACAGCGGCAACGTCTCTCCGCCCACACACTTCCTCGATATAAGACTGAGCGAAGTCGGGTTTACCCTCTATTTTATCACCCCGACCGCAACCAATCTGCCGCCCAACGCAGCGCTCGTGTTCACCCGGCCAGATGGATCGTCATTCCGAATTGCGGCGAACCGCTTCTATACCGGACAGAACAGCCCCGTGATCCGCATCGATCCGCTGAACGGCGCCTACGCCGCTTACGTGACCAATGCCGATATCAACCAGCGGGGCACCTGGATCGTCGAAATCCGGGACGCAGCCAACAACAACATCAGCGGCGCGGGATATTTCAGCGTCGCCGCGTAAAGGAGCCTCAATGCACGATTACATATCGCCGACGTTCACAACGATCCTCGACCCCAGCAAGGCGTTCCCCTATCGGCACGCGGGGGAAGGGCGGGCCACCGTTATCGGCGACGTCTGGCGGAAAGACCCGCACAATTGGGAATACGACGAACGCTGGCCCCCCACCGGCTTCGTCAACAAGGACGAGGCGCACATCCTGTATCACCTTGCGCATCAGTTTCGCGGCAAGGCGGCGCTGGAAGTTGGTTGTCACGTCGGGTTTTCCGCTTGGCACTTGCTGAAAGCCGGCGTCAATCTTTCGATCTGCGATCCGATCTTGTTTGTGCCCGAGATACGGGAAGCCGTCGTCGACGCGCTGGCTGAGTTTAAAGGACAGTACCGTCTCACCGGGTTCCCCAGCCCGCAGGCGGCAATCGAACTCGGCGAGAACTACGGCCCTTGGTCATTCGTCTTTATCGATGCGCTGCACCATACGCCGCATCCAGTCATTGACGCCGCAGCCGCAGCCAAACACTGCGCGGCAGATGCGATGATCGTCTTTCACGATGCCATCATCCCCGCCGTGTTCGAGGGGGCGGGGTTCCTCAACCTTTGTGGCTGGAAGCTAAAGGTCTACGACACGTCGCAAATGCTGGCGGTAGCTTATCGGGGCAACGTGACGCTGGTCGATCACATTCCCGACGACGCGATCGGCGCGTTGCCGCTCCCGAACTATCTGGTCCCGCACGTTCCGCGATAAGGAAATCACATATTGCAGGGCTTATTCACCAGGCCGGCCTTCTCCGTCAGGGTCGTCCCATTCCACTGAAGATAGACAACTCCCTTGAGCCAAGTCGGGTATAGGGAATTGGCCGCACACGGCCCCGGCGGCTGATAACCCTTGCCCGTAGTGCCCCCCGCCGTTGGAATAAGATCAGCAATCGGCGTCAGACTCGTCGCAGTCTGCGCCCCGTAGTTCCATCCCATGCACGAGGCTACATCCGCTTTCCCGGTGCAGTTAGGCACACCAATCCAGTTGGTCAGCAGATCACTGGTATTGGTAAACGCGGCGCTACCGTAAGAGTCCGTCCCGAGGCCGTACCCATCGCCCGCACGTTCGTTGTTTCCTGGATCACATAGTCCAAAATGACAGGCTCCCGTAATCCCCCGAATCAGATTTCCACTCGAAACGACAGTCGTCGCAGCACTATCCCCGCCCACCTGGAGGCCATACACCCATCCGCCGCTGCTACACCCAACAGTCGCCAGATTTGCTTGGAGAAGATTGTTCGTAATATTAATTGTCCAAGGAAGCCCGCCGGTTAGATTGAAATTCATATCCCCGAAATTCGATCCGACAGTGCTGAGATGCAAACACGCCAGATTATTAAAGGTCGTATTGTTCTTGAGATACATCGTTAGGGAGCTGGATATAGTACTCTGCTGGAATACCGCGATGCCAACGCCACCGTTATTATATGAGATGTTATTTTCCATAACCGACTGCTTGGTGTATCCGTGCGCGTCGAAGGTGTCCCAGAACAGCCCCTCAACGTCAGCCAATCCGGTGCAGGCCGTCGATTGGTTGGAGATCGCAAAATTGCCGCCGTAATAGACGTGCGTTCCCGCGAAGCTATCTAAATTGGCTGGGCCAGCATCATCGATCGCCCCAATGCACAACCCCTCCTGATTGGAGTTTTGGGCAATCGAACCGACGACCGCCCATTCATCGATACCATTGCCAGGACTTCCCGACGCACGACCACCATCTGCCGTCGCGAACCCAGTAAGACAGTTGACCGTGATGTCGTTGATGAAGGCGATATAGCCGTATCTGGTCGAGTTCGTCGCAGAAGCATCTGCCAAGAGACAAAACCCGTCCCCGCTATTATGCGTGACCCGAAACCCCTCAACCGCCCAACGCGACGCCGCGACGCGCATTCCGCCAGTGTGCTGACACGCCTGCAAATCAGACCCGCCGCATAGCAGTACGGCCACGTGAACGCCGCCTGTGCCGTCTATACCGCCAGAAGTTGAAGGGCAATTTGAAATTGTGCCCCAGGAAGTCCATTCCGTGGAGTACGTCCCGGCCGCCGCAACGATAACATCGCCGCAAACGATATTATGGTTCGGAGTCAGCCACGGCGATCCCGCCGACGTACCTGAGTTACCATCGTTGCCCGTAGGGCTGAGAAAATAGGTATGCAGAGACGTAAACGGCAGATCACCGCTCCCGCCGCCGCCACTAACGTTCGTCGTATAAGGCCCCCGCACCAGAGCATCTGCTGGCAGCGTCAGACCCAGCAAAGCCAAGAGGATAATCGCCCACCGCATCATTGCACCTTCACCGCACAAATCACACGCTCATCCAAAACATTGACCAGCTGATAGCCATCTGGGCACTTGATGGATGTCTCGCGAAGTTCCTTCTGCTCCGGCAAAGAAGCTCTCAGCCTGCATCTAGCAGGGTCTAGCCCCTCCGATGTAACTACACAAACACGCCACATACGCGGCTTATCTTGAGCGTGAGCATGAACAGCAATGATTACTATCCAGCTCCAGATCAGAAGAACGGCCAGCCAAAACCTAATCACGGGTGCTTGATCCCAATAGCCATGATGACATTCTCAAGGCTTCCCGCAGTAACCGTGAAACAGCCGTTGACGCTGGTCGCACTACTTTGGACAAGCCACTCGGCGTTGTTACCATCGTTAGGAAGGCCGGGAAGGAGTGTAAAGCCAGACCCCGCCGTGTAGCCGGTCGTGCCGTTTGCGCTAAACGCACCCGCCCAGATCATGTCGCCATTTGCGCTTGGCGTAAACGCGCCAGCGCAGATCGAAGCGCCGCCAGACGGCCCAAAATTAGTATCGGCGTGGTTGCCATCAATTGGCGTCCCGGAGGTCAGCGCCCCGGACCATTCCTCGATGTAGATGTTGCAGCCGCCGCATGTTGTAGACAGGGTCGCCGTAACGGTCGTCGAACCGCCTGCCAGGTTCCAGCAGACAAACGCCGCGCCGTTGTACGCGGTGCCTGTATTACTGATCGTCCCCACCGAGCAGCTGGTGGCCCCGATCTTGACCGAGGATATGGTCAGCGTCGTCGGATTCGCTACGACGTAGCCAACGATAAAGTCACCTGCGGTAGTGGTGATCGTCGCGGATGTCGTCGTACCCGAGAACGCCGCACCATCAGCAGTGTTCGCTTTAGAAACGAAGTTGCCGCCGCCACCGCCACTGGCGCCACCCTGCACCATCGGACTGAATTGCGCATGAGCTGGCAGCGACGCCGCCAAAAGAAAAAGAAATACGAGAATCTTGGTCAATGCGCCGGCCCTTTAATGATGCTGCCGAGGATGATCGACCCCGCCTGGCTATCGACATAATAGGGTATGTAATCTACGGCATTTGCCGCAGTCGACAGCGTGATGGTAGACGTACCACCGACGTACTTATACTCGCTGCCCCACGTCCCGATTGTGTCGCTGCCTGTCGCAGACTGCACAATCTCGAACATTCCGCTTTGGCCGGCCCCCAGTGACGCCGGATTAGCCAGCGTACACGGGCACGACGCATGGACAAGCACGATCCGGTGGTTCTGCGCGGCACTCGCCGTCGTATTAAACAGCGGCGTAAAGGTGCTCGTGGATATCGACGGCGTTGAAGTTGAGGTCAATTGCGGGGATGTGTAAGTCTGGACCGCATTAAGCTCCGCGATGGTCCCGGTGTTCGCCGGTAGCGTGGCGGTGTTCGACCCCGCTGTTGCCGGCGGCACGAGGGTAATGCTCCCGGATGTCGATCCAAAGAGTTGGAACGCGCCACCAACGACGTTTGCCGTTCCGATGCTGTAGGTCGCCGTCGTGGCCAAAGCGCCGCCTGCCGCAAGCATCAGCAGCGCCGAGAGGACGGCGATTTTCCTCCTCATTGACATGTGAAAACTCCTCCGGAGTCCGCCGTGACCGTCAGATTGTCTCCGCTGTCTGCTGTTGTTGTTAAGTTGGCCGAACATGACACAGCCCCTCCGCCCCCGCCCGCCGACTGAATGAGCCAAGCCTGGGCGGGCGAAACCCAAAGAAAGAAAACAAAAGCCATAATCATGGCATGCGGTACTCTACGGTGAGACCACCAAAGCCGGTCCCGCCCGTCCACGAGGTCGTTCCCGTCGTCTGCAAGCACAAGCGGCTCGCCGCAGGCACAGCCGTCGTCGTCAGCGTCAGCGTCTGATTTGTCGCGGCGGTGCCGTTTGCATTGAACGAGCCGCTATGGACAGTCGTCCCTGCGCTGCATGCGGCCCCGCTCGCGGCCAAATTGACGCTCACCGTCGCCGCGCTGCCGGTCGCCACCTCGACATTGCCGACGATCGAT
>Ga0247675_1000026_pt1 | contig 16408 bp, 20 predicted proteins | sample CNK16_metaG_FD_189930 | JGI IMG/M metagenome (GOLD analysis project Ga0247675, IMG submission 189930) | Soil microbial communities from Purdue University Martell Research Forest, Indiana, United States - CNK16 | ecosystem: Environmental > Terrestrial > Soil > Temperate forest > Bulk soil... | reverse complement strand
AGTGTGTAATATAAGAAAAGATATAGACCACAGCACAAGACTTTCATGCACAGTCCGCATGCACAGCACATGCACAGCACGGTCAGAACTCGGACCCGGCCTCTTTTCGCCGGTCCTCCTCCAGTTTCTCGCGCATCACAAGAGGCGGGAGTTGTGCAACCAGTTCAGGAGCCGGGCCGCGATACCAAACTCTCGGTCTGTTCGATGCTCCGCCCTCAAGGATCTGCACGCCCGTGTAGGCCCACCCGTCTGCACGCATTGCACGCATGATGTGCTGCGGCAGACCACGGCCGCGCGCCCGCTCAGCGCCCCACACGCCGCGTCGGTGCATGTCCATGACCTCGTCCACCGTCAGGTAGTGACGACGCCCAAGCGGGCCTTCCTCCGCCCACAGCGAGCGCGCCCATGCCACGGCCGGATGCGCCTCGAGCGCCATTTCCAGTTTCGCGGTCGTCATGGGCGGCGTGGCGTAGGGATTGAACGCCGAGACGTCGCGCGCGGCGAGATACCCGGCCACGGCCTCGTAGCCGCCGCGCGCGTACCACCCGCGCAGGCCGGTGTAGTATGCGTCTCTGTCTTCACCGACGGCCGCCATGCTCGTTCCGACCACGTCGAAGCGGCGATCGTCCTCCGCCAGGGCGATGGCGTCGATGTGGTTGGAGGTGATCGCGACGTTGACGATGTTGGGGATCTCAAACTCTTCGACCCCTTTGCGGTTGATCCGCACACGATCGGGCGGCGTCGTCATCGCGCCTTTGATATCATCATAGACATCGCGCTTCTGCGCGGGCGGCATCTCCGAGATCAGCAGCCACGGCGCTTCGAAATACCCATTGAACTGTCCGCCGAGTTTCGACCCCTGCACCACGGCGCGGTTGTTCTCGCCGATGGCCATCCAGAATGGTTGCAGGAACGTATCCTTGCCGGTCATCTGATCGCCCAGCAGCACCAGGGCCGAATTGATCTTCCTGCCCGGGTGCTGGATCGCCCACGCGAGGCGATCGAGAACGCGGTTCCGGTCGGCCTCGTTCGGGATCAGGCGCCGCGCGTGTTCCAGCCACGGCCGCGCGTCCTCCTCGGTGGCGCCCGTCCACGGCACCAGACGGGGCGCCTGCCAGATGTTGGCGTGGAGCCTGCCGTCGTCCTCCATCACCAGAGCGCCCTGCCCGGGCCGCATCGTGAGTGAGTGCGCCCGGCGCATGCCGCTGTCAGGGTGCGCCAGGCGTGCGACGAGGCTCTTGCCGCCACGCGCCTGAGCGCCGGGGACGCGCAGCTCCTCGGCCAGCAGGCGCAGGCGTGGTTCATCCAGCAGCAGGAACGTCTCGCGGTCCTGATACCGATGGTGCTTCACGACATAGATGACGCGCGCCGCCAGCAGGCGGAACGCCAGCGACCCCGGGCCGTCCTCGACGCCGGGGTCATCGAACTTTCCCGGCGGCGACGCCAGCGGCTGAGATCCGGCCTCGGCCTCCGGCACCGTGTCGAACTCGTCCGCGCGTGCCTTCGATGGCGGCGTCCACCCAGGCACCGCCTCGCGCGCCAGATATCGCAACGATCCGAAACCGACATCGGTGCCGGGTGAATCGAACCAGTGCGCCCACCGCTCCATGCACGCCGCCGGGTCGTATCTGTCCTCGCGTTTCTCGGACCACGCACGCCATGCCTCATAGGCGTCCGGATCGCCTCCGCTGGCGGCGTGCGCCGCCATGCCGACACGCGTCCACTCGTGCCAGTCCGTCAGCTCGTCGTTGACCATGACGCCCAGCGCGGCGGCGATGTCCTCGGTGCTGGCGGTGCGCTGCCGCGAGCCGGCGGCGCGCAGCACCGTGGCGCGGCGGCCGTGCGCGCGTTGTGCCTCACCCAGCTGCCACAATTCGAAGCCGAGGCCACACAGGTCGACATCGAGCGACCCGGCGGCGTCCCAGCCCGTCGTCGTGAGGTAGCGCCCGACGCCGCAGAAGATTTCGATCATCGCCCGTGGGTGGCAGTCGGTCGTGCCGCCCCATGCCTTGAGGCCGTCGGCGTCCTGCGCGCCAAGGAACTCGCCCATCATCAGGCGGCCCTGGAACGGCACGTCGAGGCCGCCGGCGCCGGCGATGCGTATCCCCGTGCCTGACGGCGTCACCTCGGCGTAGGCGCCGGGCGCCATGTCCAGCACGGCGAGAACCCATGGGTCGAGTTCACCCGTGCCCGGGTCGCGGCAGTGGTCCGCGTCGAGCCAGACCACGTCGAGATCCCCAAGGGTCAGGCGGCCGACGCCGTCACCGTCGCCGGCCAGCACGGCGGCGCGGGCGACGATATAGGTCACGCACGTCGACAGGCTGTTGACCTTCTGCCCCACCAGCGTGCCCGGCACGCGCGGCACCTTGGTCCACCGCGCGCCGGATCTCATCCAGTCCCAGACGCACCAGCGCTTTTGATCGAGCAGCCGCCCCAGCGGGCCGTCATGCGTCAGCCCGACGCCACGCGCGCGATCGTCCAGCACGGGCCTGGGCAGGCCCTCGGCGGCGTCCGGCGGCTGTGGCATGGGCGTTTCCTCTGGGTGTGTTGCTCCGCCAGCGTGCCTCGGTCAGGGCCCGCTGTCTCCGTCTGAGCTGCTGGTCATCAGCCCGAAATCCATCAGCAGCCGAAACAGGGCGGCCGCCTGCTGGTGCGGCAGCGTGGCCTTGCACCAGACGTGTGCCGTGCCGTCGCTCAGAGCCTCCATGCCCAGCACGGGCGTGGGCTTTGGCGGTGCCGGTAATGTCGTCGGTTCACTCATGGCCGCCTCGTGCAGTATCAGGGCGCGTCGCGCCGGGCCCGGCGCGACCTTGGCGGGCCTGCTCGGTTTGTGCCTGCCCGGCCTGGCCAATAGCTTCGCGTCGACCTTCAGCAGCCGCGCCAGTTTCCTGGCCGTGTCGGGTGATATGCCTGCCCTGGCGTTGCGCCAGCCCGACACTGATTGCCCCGTGACACCCACGGCTTTGCCTACTTCGCCGGGGCCCAGTCCCGCTTTGGTCATCGCCGCCTTGAGAGCGTCGGCCATGGGCACGAGCCGGGGCTGGAACTTCGCGGTGGCCATCAGACGCGCGCCTCATGCGCGGCGCCATTGGCGCGGCGTTTCTTCCTCACTTTATTGGCCGCGATGTTCTGCTCGCGTTCGAACAGATCGTTGCGCTCCGCGATCGCGGGAGGCGCCTTGCGCCGCGCCAGCCGATACCACGCGTCGCGCCATGCCGCTGAGCGGCTCTTGAACGGCCCGGCCTCGCGGTTGCCCAGCGACCAGTACCAGCCGCTGAAGACCAGGGGCTCGCCCTTGTCGCGCTCGACCGCCCAGAGGCGGCAGGCGGCATGCGACAAATAGAACACCCGGACGCCGGTCTCGCCGGCATCTTTCAGCACGGTATCGCTAAGCCACATCGTCACCATCCCGCCGAATGAAATATCGCGGCTTCTTGTGGCGCGCCGCGCCGAACGCCTTGAGCGTCGACAGGCGCCCACCGGCCGTGCCGATGGGCGTTCGCATCTGGTCCGCCAGCTGCTTTACCGTCAGGCCCGCGTCCCCGGCGCGCTCGAGCAGCTCCAGGGCCTCCTGGCTGGGCGCGCTGTATTTGCGCGGTGATCCCTCGGGGCGCTTCTGCCGCCTCTTGCGCTGCCGTGGCGGCGGGGCCGCCGCCGGCTCTTCAACAGCGGCGTCAACAGCGGCGGTCGCCGCTTCGAAATCAGCCATTATCTCCGCGAAACCGTTCATCGCCGGGGCCACCTCCGGCCCCGGCCGGGCGGAGGCGGCCTGGGCGAACCGGGTGGCCCAGGCGTGGCTGGGGGCGGCCTGGGCGGCCTGGGCGGCCTGGGCGTCAGTGGAGGCCTGCGGCGCCCGCCGCCAGGGAGGCTTCGTCGTCAGGTCCAGCACGCCCCCCTGCGGCGTGGCGGCCAGCCACTCGTCGATCTGCGCGATCCTGCCCTGGATGCGGAATATCTCGTCGATGAGATCGGCGCGGCGGGCGATCATCCCCGCCCGGTCGACGGCGGTCACGCGAGTGACTCCCGGTTTCCTTTCGCCATATACGTTGTGAAAGCGTTATCAACCTTACGCTCGGGTTGATCCTCGGCCATCCTCCGGCCGCGTTCCAGCAGACTGCTCAGCAGATCGCGGAACGTGCCCGGGTTCATTCGGTTGCCGTAAGCATTAGGGAACACCGGCATCAGGGCGATGTCCCGGCCGAGGCGGCGCGCGGAGCGGGCCGCCCGCCATCTGACCTCGTTCATTTCCTGAAACATCGGGTGCGTGGGGTCGATCGCTTCGATCGTGGACCACGTCAGGCGGCAGAGATCGGCGCGCGTGCAGCCCGTCGTCAGCAGCCACCGGACGGCGGCGCCGGCCCAGTGGCCCCGCGCCGCGAGGCGCAGCAGGGCACGCTCGTGGTCGTCATAGACACGGTATGCCGGCATTCCCCGGACTCCCCTCCGTTGATTGATCGCGGAGGAGCATGCAGGGGTTCCGCCGGGGGCGCAAGTAGTGCAATCGTTGCGCTCGGCGTTTCGTCGGCCGCCGGACGCCGGCCCACATTAATTTTCAGATGTCAAATCTTTCCCCGACGCTCGATCGCCGCCGCGTCGTCGAGCGCGGCGGTTATTCCCGTCAGGGCTTCCGCCGGTAGGTCGAGGTGCAGCAGCAGCCGCCAGCGGCGGCCGCGCGGCGCCTGGGTGATTTTGACCGTGGGAATCGGCGGTCCCATGATCGGCCCCGGTTCGCCCGTGGACACGCCCGGGGCGTGGATGCCCAGGTGCGCCGCCAGCTCGTCGAGCGTGATCCCGGTCGTGCGGCAGAACGCCGCCGCCTGCGCCAGGGTCAGGCCGCGCTCGGTCTGCCCGTCGAGCCAGCGGCTGGTGGCGGACGTGGACAGCCCCCAGGCGCGGGACAGGTCCAGCTGGGTTTTCCCCGCCCGCTCCAGCAGCTCCCTCCCCCAGGAGCGGTCGATCAGAGCAGCGGAATTGTCGGCGTAGGCCAGGCTTGTGACTGCCATCGGTTCCCTCGTTTACCTTTTGCCGTTTGATCTGGTTGCACGGATTGCGTTCGTCACGGTTCACCCTTTGCCTCTTAACGAAACAGGGGACAACTGGTTTCTTCTTGTTTTCACAGAGTGTTCATTCCGCAAGTCCGGCACAGATAGCACAACGCCGGACTGAGGCAAGAATGTGTCTGGCGCAATCCTTGCGCGTGTTGCAGCCTGACGGTGCCCATTCGGGATGCCGCCCATGGTTTCGCGTGCCACTCTGCCCACCCCCGAGACGCTCACTGTCCCGCGCGCCGCGCACATCCTCGGCATACCCGTCCGCACGCTCTACGCGCATTGCGAGAGCGGCACGGTGCCATCGGTGCGGATCTCCAGGCGCATCCTGATCCTGCGCTCAGTCGTGGACGCTCTTCTCGAGTCCGGTAAATTCACCGTGGCCGGCGACGCGTCGTGGTGACGTTTGACAGCGACTCTCACGCGATGCGTAGTGTCCTGGCCCATGGTTGAACCGTGGGCACACCAGCGAGCCGTCCAGACCGATCTGGTCCTCGGGCACTGGCTGCTGCTCTGGGAAATGGGCACCGGCAAGACCGGGGCGATGCTCGCCGCCAGCGACGTGGTCGGCGGCAGGATGTTGTGGCTGACGCTGGCCGTCCTCGTGCCGCAGGCCCTCGCCGAGATCCGCCGCTGGCGGCCGGCGGCCACGGTACAGGTGATGCGAAACGGGCGCGAGCGCGTCAGCTCCACCGCCGATGTCATCGTCTGCTCTTATGACCTGATGCGCCGCCTGCCCGTGTGGCGGCAGCTCTACGGCCAGCAGTGGGATTGCTGCGTGTGCGATGAGGGGCACGCCCTCGGCCACGGCGCGTCCCTGCGCGCCCAGGCGTTCTACGGGTCGCGCGACAACAGCCAGGGGGCGCTGTTCCGCAAGTGCGACCGCGTCTGGGTGGCGACCGGCACCCCGGTATTGTCCAGCCCCGACGAGCTGCATCCGCACCTGAGCCGCCTGTTTCCGCAGCTCATCCCCGATCTGCGCCGCAAGCAGGATTTCCTGGCGCGCTACTGCATCCTCGTGCGGCGGACGTTCGGGGACGTCGTCGTCGGCGGGCGGAACCTCGCGGAACTCCGCGACATTCTGCGGTCATGTGCATCCCGGCTGGCCCTGACGGACGTCGTCGATCTGCCGCCGTTGTTGGTGGACACCATCCCGGTCGAGGTCACCAAGGCCCAGCGCGAGGCCATTGAGGCCTCGATCACGCCCGACCAGGCGCGGGAACTCCATGTCGTCCTGACCCAGCTGCGCGGCGGCGTGGAGGCCGCGTGGCAACGCCTCCAGGCCATGCTGTTGCCGTTGGCTTCGTTACGACGCGTCATCGCTCTGGCGAAAGCGCAGGCGGCGGCTGAGATCGTCAAATCCGAACTGGCCGGCGGCGCCGATCGGATCGTCCTGTTCGGCCTGCATCTGGACGCCCTCAATCACGTCGCGTCGGAATGTAAGCACTTCGCCCCCCGTCTCCTGATCGGCGCCACCACGCAGGCCGCGCGCGATGCCGCGCTGCGCGCGTTCGACACCGGGTCATGCAGGCTGCTGATCGCATCGATCCGTCTCGCCGGCTTTGGCCTGAACCTTCAGGCCGCCCGGCGCTGTGTCTTTTTGGAAACAGCGTGGACGCCAGCGGAGGTCGACCAGTGCGTGGCGCGATTATACCGCGCCGGACAGACGCGGCCGGTGCATGCTTCGATCCTGGCGATCTCCAACAGTATCGACGCTCGCGTTGCTGAAGTAATACGAAGAAAACGCACAGTTGTGCATGAGCTTCTGGGAGGTTTAACATGACGACGACTCACCTTGCCCATGTGACTGTTTCTTTTGATCTGGCGCTTTCAGCCGCCGACATCGCGTCACTGCTCATGCGCGAACAAATGGCCGTGCATCCGGCCCTGGCGGCCGCCGTGGCGGTGATGGACCGCGCCACCGGCATCGACCCCGTCGAGGCCGTGACGGCCGTCAACGAGCAGCCGGCGCCGACGGCCGAGGCTGAGCCGCCCCCGGCCGCGTCGTCGCGGGCCGCCAGGGCGAAGACCGCAGCCCCTGCCCCGGCTCCGGCGGAGATGGCGAAGGCCCAGGCCCTCCAGGCTCTGCCAGAGCCCGAGATGCGCGCTCTGCTGACGCGGGTCAGCTCCACCCATCCGGCCAAGGTCGCCCAGGTCGTGGCCATCCTTCAGGAACACGGCGGCCACAAGCGCCTGGCCGAATGCCCGCCCGAGACGTGGCCGGCGATAGCGGCCGCCGCCGAGGAGGCCATCCTCCGCGCCACCACGGGGGGCTGACGTGCCACGCGGGCACAGCCCGCTCGGCATGTCCGTCCTCGAGCGCAGGGCGAACTGCCCGGGCAGCATGCGGATGGAGGCCGGGCGCACCGACACGCCGTCCGTCTACGCCGCGCGCGGGACGGAGCTGCATGCCGTGGCGGCCGCGTGCCTGCGCGACAGTCTCGACGCCATTGAATACATCCCCGACGATCCCGACGGCGCCGCGCTGGTACAGGACTATCTGGACGTCGTGCGCCACGCGGCGACGGGCGGCGAGATGCTCATCGAGCATGAATTCCAGCTGGAATCCCTGTCCGCGCTTTACTGGGGCACGGCCGACTGCGTGATCATCCGCCCGCCCTTGTTATGGGTCTGCGACCTGAAGACCGGCGCGGGGCATCCGGTGCCGATCCGCCGGCCGGACGGGCGCGTCAACCTACAGCTCGGCGGCTACGCCCTCGGCGCGCTGCACAGCCTGCCGCCGGGCGTCGACAACGAGATCACCCACGTGGGTCTGTGCATCGTCCAGCCCCGGGTGGGGCCGCCACAGGTGACCACGATGACGACCGGCGAGGTGCATGATCTGGCGGCCGATCTGATCGACATCGCCGAGGCCGCGCAGGCGCCTGACGCGCCTCTGGTGGCCGGTGACCACTGCCGGTTCTGCCGCGCGTCGGGTGACTGCCCTGAGCTGCGCCGTGTCGCGCTGGAGCGCGCCAGTGTCGAGTTCGACCTGGCGACCGATCCGGCGATCGTCGCCCCGATGCCGCCGTCGCCCGCGTCACTGACACCAGATCAGCTCGGCCGAATCCTGATTGGCGCCGATCTGCTCGAGGCATGGCTGACGGCCGTCAGGGCACGCGCCAAGGCCCTCGCCGACAAGGGCGTTGAGATCTTCGACCATAAGCTGGTCAACCGCCGTGGGCGGCGGATCTGGGTGGACGAGACCGAGGCCGCGAAAGCGCTGAATTCCCTGTTGCCGGCTGATGATCTTTACGTGGTGAAAACCGTCAGCCCGGCGCAGGCGGACAAGGCTCTGAAGCGTCTGAAAGCGAAACGACCCGGCGCGTGGGATAAACTCGTGACGACGACAGACCCCGGCACCGCGCTGGTGCCGTTGGCTGATCCACGCCCCGCGGTGTCGCCGAGGGCGGTGGAGTTTTCCGTTGAACAAGAGGAACAATGACATGCCGCAAAAAGCGAAACCAGATGTGCCCTTGCTGCGGATCGGCCCCGGGCGGCTGTCGTTCCCGCATCTGATCGAGAAGCACGCGATCGAGGGCGGCACCGAGAAATACAGCACCGCTCTGCTGCTGCCGCCGGATTTCGACATCCGGCCGCTGCTCGAGGCGCTCAACAAACTGTGCCGCGAGACGTGGAATCAGGACCGCGCCAAATGGCCGACCAACGCCCGCAAGCCGGAACAGGTGATCCGCCGCTGCGAGGAGAAGGCGCATCTGGCAGGCTACGAGCCGGGCTGGCATTTCATTTCGGCGTCGACCAACGAGCAGCCGACGATCGTGGGATGGGACAAGGAGCCCATCACCAATCCAAGGGAGACCTACGCCGGCCGGTGGGCCAACATATCCGCGCGTCCGTTCATCTATAACAACGTCGGCGTCGGGATCTCGCTTGGCCTGAACAACGTCCAGCTGTTGCAGCACGCGCCCGCGTTCGGACGCACGTCCGCCGCGCAGGACTTCGATGTCGTCGCCGAGGCTGTCGACGGCGATTTCTGAGGATGGAAAGCGAAGCAGCCGATCCCGCTCGCCGTCGCCTGATTGACTGCGCGGCGGCTTGTCTGGATCACATCCGCGCCGTCCAGTGGGGCACCGCGACCTCGCAATACCGAACCACCGACCGGGGTTTCGATCTGCACGTAAGGATCGAGATCTCGTGTTTTTCCGCCCAGAAGAAAGAATGACGATCGACCTCGACCGCTGCCTGTTCTGGGACTGCGAGACGCGGTCTCCGGTCGACCTCCGCAAGACGGGTGCGTACATCTACGCCGCGCACCCGGCGACGGATGTCACCGTCGCCCGGCTGGCGATCGGCCGCGAGACGCCGGTCGAGTGGCGACCAGGGCGGGAGCTGCCGGAGAAATATCGCCGCGCGTTCCTTGATCCTTTGGTCGAGATCGTGGCGCACAACGCCGCGTTCGAACGTCTCATGCTCGAAATGATCCTGCACCCGCGCCATGGCTGGCCGTTGGTGCCGATCGACCGATGGATCTGCACGATGGCCCGCGCGCGGGCGATGGCCCTGCCGGGCAGTCTCGACGGCGCGGCGGCCGCCGCCGGGCTGGGCGTCAAGAAGGACGGCGTCGGATATGCCCTGATGCTCCGCATGTGCCGCCCCCGGGCGGTGCTGCCCGACGGGTCCATGACATGGTGGGAGGACGAGGAGCGCATGGCGCGCCTGTCCGACTATTGTTGCATGGACGTAAAGGTTGAGCGGGCGCTGTTCCAGGCCACCGCGCCCTTGCCCGAGGATGAGCTGGAGATCTGGGACCAGACGGAAACGATGAACGATCGAGGCCTGCGCTTCGATCTGGGCTTCGTCGCCGCCGCGCGCGTGGTCGCCGAGGACACCCGCGATCTGCTCGACAAACAGATGGCGAACCTCACGTCGCGCGTGGTCGATCGCGCGTCCAAGGTCGACGCGTTGAAACGGTGGCTGCACGCGCGCGGCGTCGACCTGTCGCCTCCGCCTGAGCTGGTGCGCGGCCCGGTGGCGGCTGTCCTCGAGCCCGTGGTGGACGCTGAGATGGATCTCGCCGCCGAGGTCGAGGACGAGGAGGAGGCCGAGGAGGAGCTGCCGGAGCTGCGCCGACGCGACGTGCTGCGCCTGATCGCCGATCCGCGCGTGGGCGACCTCGAGCGCCAGGTGCTGCGCGTGCGCCTCGAGGCCGGCAAGATCTCGACCAAGAAGCTCGAGGCGATCCGTCATCGCGCGGACGCGGACGGCGTCGTGCGCGGCCTGCTCGGCTATCACGGCGCCAGCACCGGGCGATATATAAGCACGGGACTGCAAATTCAGAATTTCCCGCGCGACGTCGTCGACGACTGGGATGGCATGCGCATGCTGCTCGATCACGGCGCGGATGCCGTCGACGCGATCGGCGGCCCGCCGCTCGATGTCATCAGCCGCATGCTGCGTGGCGCGATCATCCCGCGCGCCGGCCACGAGATCGCCGCCGGGGATTTCACCAGTGTCGAGGCCGTCGGCGTGGCGTGGCTGGCCGGGCAGAACGATCTGCTGCACGCGTTCCGTGAGAAACGCAAGATATACGAGGAGATGGCGGCCAAGGTCCACGGCTGCCGTCTGGCCGACGTCACGCCGGTCCAGCGCTTCATCGGCAAGACCTTGACGCTCGGCGCGGGCTACCAGCTCGGCTGGCGTAAATTCCGCGAGACCGTGCTGGTGATGGGCGGCATCCTGCTGACGCCGGAAGAGGCTGAGCGCGCGATCTTCACATATCGCGACACTTTTGAACATATCCCGAAACTATGGGCGAACATGCAGGAGGCGGCGATCATGGCCGTGCGCCGCCCCGGGGCTGTCATGGAGACCGCGCAGGGTCGGATCAGGTTCCGCATGGACCGCAACTGGCTGCGGATGCGCCTGCCGTCTGGGCGTTATCTCTGGTACGCGCAACCGTTGATAGAGAAGAACAAATACGGCGGCGACTCGCTGACCTATCACGGCGTCAACGCCAAGACCCGCAAATGGGAGCGCCAGGGCACCTACGGCGGGCGCCTGACCGAGAACGCCGTCCAGGGCCTGTGCCGCGATCTGCTGGTGGGCGCCACGCTGCGCCTCGAGGTCGCCGGCTATCGGCCGGTCGGTCTGGTGCATGACGAGATCATCGCGGAGCCGCCGATCGGTCACGGGTCGATCGACGCGATGTGCGAGCTGATGTCCGAGGTGCCGCTGTGGGCGGCCGGGTTCGCTCTGAGCGCCAAGGGCGCGCGGGGGCCGCGCTACCAGAAATCATGAGGGGATCGCCATGTATCACCTGGGCCAGCTGCCGAAGAAAACGTCGACCACGGTGCGGCATCTGATGGAGCTGCTGATCACCGCTGAGCGGTTCGGGCTGCGGTCGATATCGATCGGGACGCTGGAGCGCCTGACCGAGGAGCGCGGCCAGTTCGACCCGCTGGGCGCGGCGATCCGCGAGAAGAAAGCCCAGCTCGAGGAAGGGTCGTTCTGGTGATCCGTTGGATCATCCGTCGGTGGCACGCCCGCCAGCGGGCGATCGACATCGAGATGCTGTGGCCGTCCTGCCGGCGACTGGCGGGAGATCTGGATCGGGCGCGTGCGGCTTTCGCGCTGCATGCGTTCCATGACGCCGCGTGGCTGGAGCTGGGTCCGGACGGCATCGCGGCCGTGATCGAAGGCCTGTCATGATCTTCCACCCGTCGATCACCCGCGAGAAGGTGTCCGAGGCCGTGCGGCGCTACGACACCAGCCTGGACAACCCGGGCTTCTGTAACGCCTGCGGGGCCGAGGTCGACGGCTGCGAGCCCGACATGCGGCACGGCGAGTGCGAGCTGTGCGGCGAGCGGGAGGTGTTCGGCGCCATGGAACTCCTGTTCTGGATGTTCTGATGCCGTGGAAGGACCGACAGGACCGGCCGCAGTATCGCCCGTTCCGGCCGGAGGACATGGTGAAGGCCTGCCGCGACCTCGCCCGCGCGTTCCGCGCCGAGTCGGCCGCCGGCCGGCCCCCGATTCGGGTCTGGGATGAGCGCCTGGGGGAGTATGTCCACGTGACCCGCGCCGAAGCCGCCAGACGCCTGGAAGAGCAAGGATTCCGCTGGGAAACCGAGGCTATCGGCGGGCCGCGCAACACGATCGACCGGAAGAAACTGGGCGAGATCTGATCTAAGGCGTTGCGCGATCAGTCAATTTACCCAACGATGGCGGCGTTCGGCCATTTCGGCCGAGGAGCAACCGATGTCCGAATAGCGAAAGGGGGCGCCCAGAAAAGGACACCCCCCACCACCAAACCGATTGTCTGACGTCGTCAAACGTCAAACGGGAACCCGAAACTTCCCAGACCTTCGCACTGGCAACCCGGAACCGCAAGCCCTCTTTTTCGCGGTGGGGGTGGTGTGTCCTGTTTCTGGCGCCACATCGCTGTTCGGCGGGAGACCGCCATGACGCCGAATCAGTTCGCCTACGCCGCCACGAAGTTTCGCGACAACCTCCCGCACGGTCAGCGGCCGACCGATGCCCACGTCCGCATCGCGTGGGTCATGGCGCGGTGGCAGAACAACAGCCCGTCGCACGCGAAACTGGCCAAAGCCGCCAAGGTCCACCGCAACACCGTGGGCAACGCCATGAGCCGGTTTCGCGACCTCGGCCTGCTGACCTGGGTCGGGCGGGTGGTCCGCCTGCGCGGCGGTCATCTGGCACGCGGGTCGAACCAGTATCGTTTTCCTGAGCAGCCTTCCTTGCCTGCGGCGACACCCCGCCGGCTTCGACAAAAAGGTATGAAAAAGCCCATCTTTGTTAGCCCAACAAAGTTTGTGCATAGTGAAACACTGGAGCTTTCAGCGAAGGAGCTGGCCGCCCGGGCGGCGGCCCGTGTCGCCGCCGCATGGGCGGGCCGGGCATCACAGAACCCGGTTCGCCGTGTCTGAAGACCCCGCGTCATCACGGGCGATCTCGTAATACCTCGATCCGTCGTTGTTGGCGGTGCCCTGGCCGTTCTTGAATCGGATCGTGCGCTGGGAGACCGCCTTGCCCCTCCACTGGTCCCAGACCAGCAGCCCGGCGTCGTGGCAGCGGATCAGGATCGCCGCGTGGCTCGATCCGTCGGTGCGGTTCTCGTAGGTGCCGCCCGCGCCGAACGTGGCGATGGCGCACCCCTCGGGGGTCGCCGCGTCGACCTTGCGCCCGCGCCGCCACGCCGACGTGTGCGGCACGCGGGCGGCGTCCTTGACGTAAGCCACGCACTGCCCGTTGCCGACCACCTGGCCGGCGTAGCTGGCGGGGTCATGCGCGATGTAGTCACTCATCGGGGGGCCTCCTTCGCAGGCCGAGGAGCAGGGCGATCAGCGCCACGACCTCGGACAAAATATCCTTGATGCCTCCGCCGCGCTCGCAGAGCGCCGCCTTGTCGAGGAAGCAGCCGGCTTCGATGCCCGCCGACAGCACCAGGGCGCCGCCAACGAGCAGCACGAGGATCAGCAGCACGCCCCGGATGAGCGGGTCGAGCGGGGGCGGCGTGTTCAGCGCCAGTAGAGTCCGTGGTAGCCGCCGAACAGGACCACGATCAGCAGGACGATCAGGATCACGCCCAGCAGGCCGGGGCCGTAGGCGCCTTGCCTGTAGCCGTAGGAGCCGCCGTAGCCGCCGCCCAGGAGGACGATCAGCAGGACGACGAGGAGGATGAACATCATTGCGGTTGGAACCTCGGATCGAGATAAGGGGCCAGGGAACGGCGCGGCCCCGGGCCGGGCGTCGGCGGCGCCGGCTCGCCAAGCAGGCCGGGCAGGGCGGTCGACGTCGCCACGCCGGCCATCGTCCCACGCGTCGTCTGCGGGCCGATCGCGCCCGCCGCCTGATTGGTGAGGTAGGCCCGGCCGACGGGGGAGGTGGCCAGCGACTGGATGATCGGCGGCAGGCCGACGGCGCCCGCGCCCAGGGCGATGCTGTGCAGCGGATCGCCGCCGCCGAAGTAGGCGCCGCCTCCCATCATGCCACCGGTCAGCAGGGTCTTCATGGCCGTCCGCATCGGCGTGCCTGACTGCGGCACCGGGTCCTGAATGAACGCGCGGCCGATCCGGCCCAGGTCGTTGAGATCCCCGCGACCGGCGGCGTAGTTGTTGCCGGAGCCCGAGGCCAGCACCGTGGACAGCCGCCCGGCCGGGATATTTCCGCCCGCCGTGACCGCGCTGGGCGTGTTCATCGCCGCCTGGATCACCTTGCCGTTGGCGTATTGCCGCCGGGCCGTGTCGAGGGCCTCGGCGTCCTCTCCGGTGATGCTCCCCGCCATGCCGGCGCGGAGCGCCTGACGCAGCTGCAACAGCGTGTCGCGCACCTGTCCGTCGCTCGTCGTGCGGATGTGTTTCGACAGCTCGGAGTCGAGCGACGCGAAAGCCGGGCCCTCGACCCGAAAACCGCCCTGGCCGTCCGATTGAACTTTGCTGGTGAAATCCTCGATGCGGTTCAGCACCGGCTGACGCACGCTCTCCGGCAGATAGCGGTTGGCCTGGTCCGCCACCGCCTGGACGCTCTGCATCGCCGGGGCGTCGACCCTGAAGTTGTTGCGGCTGTAGATGTCGGACATCGCCTGCCCGCTGCGCTCGAGGGCGGCGTTGACGACCTCGGGCGTGGCGTGCGTGGCGTCATACTCCCCGGCGTGCGCCAGGGCGGCGCGGTTATACTGGACGCGCTGCGCCTCCTCCGCCGCCCGCGCCGGGCCGGAGGTGAGCGGCATTTCCCGCATCACCGATTCCATCGTCCGCAGCGGCGTCGACCCTGACATCTGCCCGGGCGTCAGCTGGATGTTGTTCGCCGCCGCGCGCCGCGCCAACTCGGCCTGCTCGGGGTTGAGCTGACTCAGGCCGGGCGAGACCACGCCGCGCGCCACGCTGGTGGCCAGGGGCGTGGCCATGCCGGCGATCGTGCCGAGTGTCGGGCTGCCGGTCCCCTGCCCGACGGAGCCGGCCACGGCGCCGCTGACGCCCTGCGTGACCGGGTTGGCGGCGAGGCGCTCGGCGATGTTCGCCACCGCGCCGCCTGCCTGCGCGGTGCGCGCCACGGCGGCCGCCGGGGCCACGACGGCGGCGGCGTTCCCGACGCCCTCGCCGGCCGCGTAGAGGTTGCGCTCCGTCGGCGTGTCAGGGTTCAGATGCCCACCGAAGACGGCGTCGCCGAATGCGTTCAGGCCGCCCTGCGCCCATTTGGTGAACTGCCCGGGCTGCGGCGCGAACGTGTACTGGCGCGGCCCGGCGGCGACAGTATTGATCGTCGACGGGGACACCGCGCGCTCCACCGCCCGCACCCCGGCGCCGACGGCGTCTGGGATCGCGCCGACGGCGGAGCCGATCGCGTCGTTCAGGCCGGTGCCGAAACTACGCACGTCGCGCTGCACGACCTCGCCCGTGGGCCGGGCGGCGATCCGCTGCGCCTCGTCATATTCCGCGTTGCGTTTGCGTAATTGTTCGAACTCCGCCGCGAACGGGTCGACATAGTCATCGGCCATCTCACTGGTCCATTCGTTTTGGATCGATGCCGTATCGTCGCAGGATCTGCTTCGCTTCCTCGGCCGTGCCGGTTTTGGCCTTAACGGATGCTTTTAGTCCGTTCACGAAACTATCCTCGGTCTGCCCGTCCGGCAGGCGCATCGGCGCGCCGGGCGGCGTGTAGCGCGACACCGTCTGAACCGGCGGATAGACGTCGTCCGGATTAAGACCGCCGCGCTGCGCGAGATTTCTGTAGGTGTCGACACGGTCTTTGTAGGCCGTCTCATGCGTGGCGAATATGGACTCGGCCTGCTCAACGAGGTTGCGGCGCACGGCGGGGGACAGCGTCCCGTCGCCTTTGACCTGTTGCAGCATGCCCTGGATGGAATCCCAGACGCCGCCCGTGCGCTGCACCGCCTGACCCTCGGACGTCATGACGACAGAGGTCGGATCGAGCATCTTGGCATAGGCGTAGATCATCTGCCGGTCGGAGGCCCCGGTGCCGACCGGCTCGGCCTGCCGGATCGACAACAACATGGGACGGGCGTTGCTGTAGTTGTTGTAGACCGGGCCGCTCTCGATCTCCCGCCGTGCCTGCGTGGCGTCGGAAAACAGCTGCTGCGGCGTGCGCGCCGTCTGTGATGCCGGCGGCGCCGTCTGGATGCTCGGCATCCCCGGGGGCGCCGGGCCAAGGCGCGGCGCGCTCACCGGCACCGGCTGGAACACACGCGTCACCGATCCGTCCGGCTGTTTGACCTCGACCCACTGCCCTTGTTGCGACAGCAGATCGTGCGCCGCCCGGTAGCGGCGGCCCTCGAGCGAGTTGGGATCGAGCTTTCCCTGTTCGACCGCCTGGCTGTATTTCGTCAGCACGCCACGCGCGCCGTCGATCGTCAGCGGCGCG
>Ga0247675_1000023_pt1 | contig 17531 bp, 35 predicted proteins | sample CNK16_metaG_FD_189930 | JGI IMG/M metagenome (GOLD analysis project Ga0247675, IMG submission 189930) | Soil microbial communities from Purdue University Martell Research Forest, Indiana, United States - CNK16 | ecosystem: Environmental > Terrestrial > Soil > Temperate forest > Bulk soil... | reverse complement strand
TCCTTCTGTGCCTGCTGGCTCAGGCTTTGTCCCTTTACCATTCGCCTTGTCAGCTTTACGCTTCAAGCAAAGCTCACAATTGCAGTAGGACACAATCCATCCTGCCTCGCTTGCCTTTGGATTAATGCAGTCTGCCATCGTCCTATCCTCCTGTTTGGTCACTAGTCACACAATGACGCGCCGCATTGTTGCTGTTGTCACGGCGCGCTGTTGTGGGGCTAATTAACGCGTCGGAGGTATCTGGTTTTCTGACACGATGGGATCGCCTTCGCGCCACATTTTCACGTTGTTTGAAGATGAGCGGCGTAGCGCGTCAACGTCTGTCTCGCTCTCGGCAACGTGCCGCTCGTAGATGATGCGCGCCATCTTGCGGCTTGCTGGCTTGTAGCAACGCGCCTTGCGAACCAGCTCCAAAGCCACAACGGCATCTTCCATGGTTTCATAGTGTGTCGCACGATCAGCCGCACCTACGCTCATGTACGGCTGCCCATTGCGATCCTTGTTGAAGTAACCGCCAAACGGTCCTGGAAAGTGTATGACGTACATCTGTTACTCCCTAGCTATGCCGCGCGCTTATCGCGCGGCGTGGTCAACCAATAGCGCCATCCATGATGTCATAATGCTACGTTTTCATGCCGTCAACAGGAAAATACGCGGATCGGCGAATTTTTATGCCTTCAGCCTAATGCCGACGTAATGGCGGTATCGGCCATCTATCATCCGCATGTTGCTAATCCACAAATCAGGAAAAGCCGCATTCATCAATCGACCAAAGTGTTGCGGCGAGGAGCGAAAGCTAGGCGGCAACCCACGCCACGCTAGCCAAGCCGTATACAGATCGCGCGCACTGATCAGCGACCGCACGTCTAGCTCGCAGCATTCATCAACGAAAGCCAAAATTCCCCGCGTGTCGTAGTGGCGCATGGTTAGATTCCTTCTGTCTGGTACGCACCGGTAGCATACAGAAGGTTATAGCGCAATTAAGGTCCGCGATAGGTGCGTAGTTAGCCTTCCCGGAACGCGCACCCGAGCATTGTACCTGGAGCTATTTCTATATATGTTTACTTTTTGTTCTCACGCGCGTGAGTGAGAGTAAAAATGTAGAGGTACAATGGTTGGGATCGCGCACCACGATGCTAACCGCGTACCACGCAATCACTCGGTCTTACCCCCACCACGCACCTTACCCTTACGCTTCGGCTGCGACCGCTCAGCCACGTAAGCCTCCAGGTCCACGATCAGCTCATCCCATTCCGAACGGTACTCACGGCTCAGCTCCAGCAGCCGTATCGCATGTTTCAAGGGAAGGTCACGGTCATTCCTGAAGAGATACGTACGAGCCGTTGGAAGCTCTAAACCCAATGCCGAACCAAATGCCCTAATCCATCCAGGGTATTCGTGCACCTTCCACCGACACACCAAACGCGCCCATCTGAGCGGTATCTGGTTACTACGGTGCACACGACTGACGTGATACTGCCGACGCAACGCCGCGCGGTGATTCCTCTTGCCGAGTAGCCACAAGCCAAGTCGACCGGCCGTAACAGGGTCCAACCCTGGCGGTAATCGCAGCGGTGTCGGCATGGCCAGCGATGCTATGCGACGATTTCGGTATTGCAAGCGCGTTGTGTAATGGGGGATAGAGTGGGGGATAAGCTGCGCCGCCTCGAGCGCCTATCCTAGCAATACCAATGGCTTACGATGCTATGATGGGGGATGGTGTATCCGCCATACTCGGCCGTGCATGGTTTGTTCGTATGCAACGCACCCGTGCCGTGGTGTTTTGAGGCCGGGTTCGGGGAGGGCCATCGGGACCGGCGCTGGCGAATGCGAAGTACCCCCATCGGAGCACCGCCCCAAAAACCGTGCGGAAATCGTGCAACATCGTCTTGCATCGTAACACGATCCGGCGTATGTGTTGGTTGGGCCGGTTCGTGAGGAGCATGTAATGGAGTGGCGTCCGATTGAGACAGCGCCGATTGACGGGACGCATGTACTGCTGTGGGTGGTTCCGTGGATTCCGGCTCGGGATCAGTTGACGGTGGATTTTGGGTGTGTGCAGGCGGGTGGGTGGAACTCGTGGAATAAGATTTGGTGTCTTGAGAATGGGGATCAGTGTGTTTTGCCGAAGTGGAATACCCCCACGCACTGGATGCCGCTGCCTGGTAAGCCGGGGTGAGTAATGATGGGTGCGCAGTTTTTCGTGGAGGGCTTACAGATGAGCGGCCTTGATCCAAGTATGAAGCAGTGTCCGTTGGGTGTTCGGCTGTGGGGTATTTTGGGTTTGGCGGTATTTTGTTGGATGTTTGTGGTGTTGATTGTGTGGCTGTTGATGTGATGGCGAAGGACACGTTTAGCATAAGGATGAGTGTGGACTTGCGGCAACGCCTGGTTGCGGCGGCAGATGCGGATCGTCGCAGTGTGGGTGATTGGGTGCGGTTGTTGATAGAGCGGGAGTTGGGTGATCGAGAGGCGCTTGCGCTGGAGCGGCGCCGGATGGTGGGAGGGCTGACGGATGAGTGAGGGATTGGGTCCGAGGGCGCGGGCGGCATTGCGTCGGTTGCGTTTGGGTGCTGTGACGAAGGTTGATGGTTGGTATTTGGTAGGGACGATGGACAACGTTGGTCGGAAGACGATTGAGGAGTTGCGTGGGGTTGATGGGTTGGAGTTTGAGGGTTTGCCTGGTGTTGGAGCCAATTCGTTTGCGTGGCGGAAGGTGCGTGCTCGGTTTTGTCCGCCGGCGGAGGAGCGGTCGCCCCCGGCAGGCGACGACCGGGTGGTTGTGTTGCTGGCGGAGATACTGGCGGTTTTGCGGGATCGGTTGTGATGGGTATCGGAGGGGTTGAGATGAGCGACGTTCTTGCGGTTGATGCGGCTGGGTTTCCGACGATGGAGCCTGGTGCTGTGACGAACGAGGGGGCAGCGTCAATGGCGGGTGATATCAAGCCGCTGGATCACTGGCGCCGGTTGGGTGAGGTGGTGGCCAAGGTGGTGGCGGACCCCCCTTGGTGGAGCGATGGCTGGGTGAAGGTGGAGACGGTCCCTGCCCGCGCGCCCTTCCCGGCGCGTGCGTTGCGGGACCGTCCGTGGGACATCTCGGCGCTGGTGGAGGAGTGAAGTGATGGGCAGTCCACTGTGTTACGCTTATTTTTTATAGGGAGGTGCGGCCATGCCAGAGAAGCCAGACCACCGCGTGTCGCCGGCCGAAATTGCGAAGATCATCGAGGCTGCAGCGAAAGAACCGGGCGTCAACGACATGCTTTCCCTGCTGCGGCTGTCGCAGGAAGCAAACGAGATTGAGCAGTTTTTCAACTCACTGAGGCCAACCGAGATCATGACGCAGGCGAGCAGCACGGCGGGGTGGATACTGAAATATTCAAACAGCTACGAAGCTCAACAGGAAGACCAAAGACGCCTCGCCGCCGCCATCGAAGCGATTGAACAGGGGCCCGACAAACGATGATATACCTGCCGCCTGATGTCCCCGTGCGCTATTCGCGCAGGCTGTCAGTGTTTTTGATCGCGATGTGCGCGCTGTCGGCAGCGATCGTCGCGGCGGTGGGGAGCATCAATTAGTGAGCGCGCTGCGGCGGATCGAGGTGGTGCGGCCGCATCTGGGCGCGTACTTCATGGAGGTGTGCGCCGAAGGCGACTGCCGCGACGAGGAGCTGCTGGCGTATGCCAATGCCGAGTGGGGCGAGGGCTGGAGCCGGGTGGTGCGCGGCGTTCCCCCCGGCGCCGGCCTTGATCCGCTGCCCTGTCGGCACGATCGCCGCCGCAAGCACTTTGTCCTGGTGCGGGAAGGGGCAACCGATGGGCGCCTCTGATGTTCTGACGAGGCCGCTGCGGACACGGGAGCGGGCGGCGCTCGATGCGGCGCGGGCGGCGCTGCGCAAGATCGCGCTGCGGCCGGGTGACGTGAACGCGGCGCACATGGCTGAGGACGCGCTGGCGCGGATCGCGGTGCTGCTGGGGGAGCGCGATGAGTGAGATAAATATAAAGCGGGTGAACCTCCTGTGCGACGTGCTGGAAAAGGTGCATGCGGATCACCAGCCGTTTGCGCTGGATAGCCGGGAATGTGGCCCCGGAGCGTGGCTCGGGCGCGACCCGCGCGCCAATAAACAGGGGCTGTGGTGGGGGTCGTTTGGCAAAGGCGACCCTCCCGACGTGCATTTCAAGATATTTGCCAACGGCTACAATGGGCTGGAGGCGCTGTGTCGGTTCTTCGGCACCCGCGCCCTGTGGGATCTGCTCACGAAGTCCCCTCAACACGTGACCGCGCTGGGTCTGGCGGCGGCGATCCGCGCTGCCGTGGCCGATGAAACGGATGGGTGGCGATGATGGGCAGGCACCTGCAACTTGACACGAAGCAGATCGAGCGCATGCAGAAGCTGCGCGCACAGGGCGTGCCGATCCAGGAGCTTGCGCAGCGGTTCGGGGTGGCGAAGGACACGGTGTACAAGATGCTGAAGAAAGAGCCGGCGGAATGAGCGAGATGGTTGAGCGGGTCGCGCGGGTGATGTGGAACGCTCACGTCGGGCCAACAATTGCGTGGGATGATAATTTTTGGCGTGATTCAGATATTGAATGGCTTGAACGCGCCCGTATTGCAATCGCTGCGCTGCGGGAGCCGACCGAGGCGATGGTCGCGGCTGCCAATCAACTGAACCATCCGCGCGATGTCGAGGTCTGGCGCGCCATGATCGACGAGGCGCTCAAGGAAAATGCCGAATGACCGACTTCCTAGCGCAGGCCGAGGCGGCGCTGCAAGCCGGCAACTCCGGCCTCGCCTACCAGCTGTTGGTGCCGGCACTGCGCGACGATCCGCAGAACGCGCGCGCCTGGTACATGTACGGTGCCATCTGCGAAGGGTTCTCGGTCCACAGCCTGAAGGGCAAGCCGAAGTGGTGGGCGGCTGCTGCTGCTGCGTTATCCCGCGCCAACGCTCTGCAACCCGGCGACGCGATGACGCTGACGGCGCTCGGGTGGAACCTGCATCTGGCGGGGCGGACCGAGGCGGCAAAAGACACTCTATATAATGCAATCGCCGCTAATCCGACCTTCGGCTTGGCTCACACCAATCTCGCGCATGTGCTCTGCACACTGGGTGAGGATGCGGCGAGCCTGCGGGAGGCCCGCCTCGGGGTGCATCTCGACCCTGACAGCAACCTTACGCACCTCGCGCTCGCCTTTGCCTTATTCTTTAACGGCCAGTGGGAAGAAGGCTGGCGCGCGTTCGAGGTGCGCATCCCGCTGAAGATGCCGGAGATGGCCGGCTTCCCCTACCCGCGCTGGCGGGGCGAGCCGACCGGGACGCTGCTTCTGCGTAGCGAGCAGGGTCTCGGCGACAGTATTCAGATGCTGCGGTATCTCGATGCCGCAACCGAGCGCGCCGACCGGGTGATCTTACAGATACAGCGCGAGTTGGTGAGCATCTGTCGCGTGCACTGGCTAGGGGTCGAGGTCGAGGCAATGCCCTGCGCGCTGCCGGGGGGCGGGGTGGATGCGTGGTGTCCGCTGATGAGCCTGCCGGGGTTGGGGCTGGAGGCGGCATTCGGGCCGTACATGCCGTTCGTCTCCGGTCACCCTTTTAAAAGTAAACAAAAGTGCGTCGGCCTTGTCTGGGCCGGCGACCCGAACCACGACAACGACTTCTCCCGCAGTATCGCGCTCGCCGACATGCTGCCGCTGACCGAGGTGCCGGGAATAGAGTTCATCTCCTTGCAACTCGGCCCGCGCGGAATGGATGAGATGAACGCGCTCGGTGCGCATGGCCTCATCCGCGACATGTCGCCAGGTCTCATCGATATGCGCGAAACGCTGCGCGTGATCGAACAGCTTGACCTGCTGATCAGCGTGGACACGGCAGCGGCGCATCTCGCCGGCGCGGCAGGCTGCAGGACTTGGTTGCTGCTCAACGATCGCGGCTGCGATTGGCGGTGGATGCACGAGCGCGCCGACACGGTCTGGTATCCGAACCATCGGCTTTTCCGCCGATCTCTGAACGAGCAATGGAGCGACGTGATCGCGCGGGTGAGGGAGGAACTGACATGTTTAGCGGACTGATTGCGGCGATGGACACGCCGGAGTTCTGGGTCTTTGCGATTCCAGTTACGGGGCTTATCAGCGTTGCGGTGCTGAGCCTGGTGCATCGCTGGATCGACTGGCGGCACCCGCAGTGACCGGACCTTGGGGCAGCAAATATTGGTTTGATTCCATTCTATATCATGGAGCAGCCGCGGTAATCATCTCGGCATTTCTTTACTTTGTCGCTGGCGCTGGTCTTGTTGTAGCGGCATCTGTGGGTACTTCTGTGGGGGTCGTGACGGGGTGTGCCAATTATCTCCTTGATCGAGGCTTCAGATGACCGGACCTTTTATGCCAGCCGATCCTAATCATGCGATCTGGAAGTATCAGCATGATACGGGAACCAACATTGCGAAGGACGGCTTGCCCCCTGGGCACGGCATTCGCCACTCCAGCGATGGCGGCGCTTACATCTGTGGGAGCATTTCGTTTCAATCAGCGGGGGCGGGATTTTTCGATCCTACTCCAGTCGATTGGCAGCATTGGAACCGCTATCTCAAGGCTCACACCGTGACTGATGCGGAGCAAGATGATCTAGGAGACCTGTGGGTTGAGTGAGAAACAGTACGATCGCTGCTTTGATACGCCACGCGTGACGCTCGGCTCGATGTCGTCGCAACGCTGGCTGGACGACCCGAAGACGCTGCTGTTCACGCTGAGCCGCTACAAGCAAGTTGCCCGCCTGCTCGACGGTGTGGAGAACGTTGCCGAGATCGGCTGCGGCGACGGCTTTGCCGGGAGGCTGGTGCAGCAATCGGTCGGCTGGCTGGATCGCTACGACTGCGACGATCGGTTCTGCGCGGAAAGCGGCGCCGTGCCGTGGGACATCACGCGGGGTCCGCTCCCCGGACAAAGCTACGACGCGATCTACATGCTGGATGTGTTCGAGCACATCGCCGATAGCCACGCGGTGCTGCGCAACGTCTGCGCCTCGATCCGCCCGGATGGCCGCGCCATCATCGGCATTCCGTCGCTGGAATCGCAGCAATACGCCTCCGAGATGAGCCAGCTCGGCCACGTCTCCTGCATGACCGGGGGCGACCTGAAACGCATGATGGAAGAATACTTTAGGTGTGTTCTGGTTCTGTCTATGAATGACGAGGTGCTGCACAGCGGGTTCTTCCCGATGAGCCACTATCTCCTCAGCATCGGCATCGGAGTGCGATGATGTTTCACGTGAAACGCTATAGCCAAGGCGCCGGCAAGTTGGTGGACGGGGCGATCTGCCCGCTCCATAACCAGCAGCTTCTGTCGTGGCGGGTGCGCGTCGATGCACGGCGCCGATGAGGCGTGGCTGGCCGCGTGCGGGTGCCGGCGCTGCGTGCAGGCGAGGATGCAGACGGGCAACGAGCCGAGCCGCACCATGCCGGCGGTCTTCCGCTGCTCAATCTGCGCTGACATACGCTGCCCGCACGGGCTGGATCATCGGGCAACGTGCCTGGGAAGGATAAGGGGGTGACATGCCGCTCATTCTGGTTTGTGGAAGCCGCGACCTGAAGCAAGGCGAGATCGACGCCAAGGCGCGCGGCGGCGTCAAGCTGTCGGCGATGACCTACGCGATGCCCGACAAGCAGCAGCTCTGGGTCGTCTGGCGGTTTGATCACCTTCCGCCGTTCCGGGGCGAAAGGCTGAAGATGATCAAAGGCACGGACTACGACGATCCGCCCGAGGGGATGACCGAGATCGCCGAGCAGTTCTGGCTGGAGAACCACGAGAACTTCGAACGGTTTGTCGCCGAAGGCCATGCGGAGTGGGTGGAACTATGAAGATCAACGCCGGCTGCGGATACCAGAAAGCCGAAGGCTGGGTAAACGTCGATGCCGATCCGCGCTGCGAGCCGGATGTCGTTCTCGAAATGGATAAGGAATACTGGCACTTTACCGAATCTGACGAATCCGGCAGAGATGATTGTGTTGACGAGGTCGCCTTCAATCATTCCCTCGAACACATGGGAGAAACTACCTCAGAATATGCGTTCCTCATCCAGGAACTTTATCGCGTCTGCGCCCCCGATGCGCTCGTCCTTATCAACTGCCCCAACCCCTTCCACGAGGACTTCATCAACGACCCGACGCACGTCCGCGCCATCACGCCAGCCTCGCTCAGCTTGCTCAGCAAGAAGAACAACGCCTATTTCCGCGAGAGCGGTGCGGCCAACACCTGCCTCGCCGACATGTGGGACGTGAACTTTGAGATGGTCTCGGTCGAGCGGGTGATCGACCCGCGCTTCCCCGAACTGGTGGGTCAGTCTGCGATCTTTGAGAAGATGGCGCTGATCAACCTGAACATCGTCAAGGAATACCGGATCGTGATGAAGGCGGTGAAATGAGCCATAATATTTTTACCGGGTATGGCGGTAGCTTTACCCAATATCAAGAAGAACCGTTGCCCGACATCGCGGATGGAGAAGTCTTTGATGATGAGACGATGGCGGCTCTGACCGATTATCTTGGACATGAGCCGTGGGTCTCTCAGAATGTTACTGAAGAAGTATTTTCAATGTCTGATACAGATAAGGAGATGTGGACGCTAAGCGATTTCGAGCAAATGCTAGAGCGTGCTAAGGCGGAAGTTCCGGCGCATCTACAGGACACGGCGACAATAACTCTGTCGGCGTTTGGCGAGTATGCAAGCGCTGTACTGGGGTTTTCTTATGTCCGGCCCGAGACAAAAGAGGAGGTCAAGCTGCGCGTGGCCCGCGCGTTGCGGTATGTGAGGGACAAACAGAAACGAGATCGCCTGGCGTACGAAGAGTTGAAGCAGAAGTTTGAGCGCAAGGCGGTGAAATGAGCCTGCCCTTCTGCAAAGCCTGCAAGCACATGTACGAGCGCGACATCACGGACGGCGAGGCACAGGAAGAGTTCCGGCGCGAGATCGCTGAGCACCTGTTCAACGGCGCCAGGGAGCCAGCGTACTACTGCTGCGGCCATGACGTGGCGCGGCAGATGAACCGCCACGTCGGCTGCTACGAGATGCGCAATCTCGGCGCGCCGTGCACGCCTGACGGGTTGCTGTACGAGGCGGCGGAAGCGTGAGCAAAGCCACATTCCAGGTGCCGCTCCGCAACAAAGCGCAATGGGTCGAACGCTGCGTGCAGTCGATATTAGATCAAACCGTTGATAACATTGACGTTCTGGTATCCGACCAAGGATCGGACGACGGCAGCTACGAGATCGTCAACACCCTGTTCCTCAACTACACCGGCAAGAAATCCGCCAAACTCATCCGTTGCCCACACACCGACCTTAAAGGCATGGCTGGCCTCAATGTTCAATTTAACTGGCTCCACGACCACGCGCGCAGCGACCTGATCATCTCCTGCTCTGCCGACGACTACAATCACCCACAACGGGCCGAGAAGACGCTGGAGGCGTTCGAGAAGTTCAACCCCTCCTACATCGGCACAAAAGTCACCTACGTCGGTGCCGGCCAGAACGGCCAAAGCTCGTTCCCCGACTGCTGCTCGCGCTTTATCGCCCCAGCCGAGTGCATCAAGCATCTGATCGGCTCCAGCGCATCGAGCGCCTGGTCGCGCGACCTTTACGAAAAGTACGGGCCGCTCGGCAACATCGAATCGCAGGACATGGTGCTGCCGCTCATGGCGCTGTTCGAGCGCGGTCTATATTATATAGACATCCCCCTGCACACCTACGTGTGGAACCCGTCTCCCGATAACACGGGCGTCATGGGCCAGCAGCTCGCCGCGCAGACCGACGCCGAGAAGCTGCAACTGAACGAAACCGGCGCTTTCCACATGGTCTACAACTGGGTCAACATCATGCGCCGGTTGATGGAACACGGTCACGATGCGAGAATGAGCACCGAAGCCAAGCGCGCTCTTGAAGAGCAGATCATGACCGCTGCCAGCGGCTGGTCGCAGGGGCGGCTCGCGCTGACGATGAACCGGGTCGATCCAGTGGGGTTTAAGGTATGACCGCAATCGCTCCGCTCTCCGACGACGAGCGCACCGTGCTGATGATCGCGGTGCAGGGGCAGTACATGATCCCGATGGGCCGCTGGAAGGAACCCATACTCGCGCTGACCCGGCGCGGCTTCATGCGCAAGCTGGACGAGGTGAACTACGTGATCACGGAAGCCGGCCGCGCCGCGAGCGATACGGCGGAGGACGACGCCATCCGCGATTACCTCAAGATCGGGAGGAAGTTCGGTGGCTGAACCGCTCGTCAAGCGCGTGTACAGCTCGTACATCGATGCCATCGCCTACGACCCCGAGGCGGGCACGATGACCGTTGCGTACCAGAGCGGCAAGACATCGACGCACCCGGTCACGCCCGAGCAAGCCGACAGCATCTGGAATGCGCCGTCGATCGGACAGGCGCTGCATGCTACGATCGATGGCTATACGCAGAGAGGGAAACGTGGGAAATCTGGATGAGTTTCTGCCAAGTTCGACCGAACTTAGGACACTTCCTGGCGCTGAGAATGCGTTTACGTTACCGTTGCGGGAAGGAGATAAAATTATCGGGATTGAGGCGTGGAGAATAACAGGGCCTGGTCAGCATGGGTTCGTTATTGCGACATCCTATGGAGATGTCTATCTGCTCAAGTTTGGCGACACGGGAGAAATCGAATGTGCGGGGCCGCTAAAGTTTGAGGAATTAAGTCATGGCAAGCCCAGCTGATCTGTTCCGCGCAATGGCTGACAGGATCGAAGGCGTCAAACCCGACGAGTTCTCGGGCGCTGTGCTCATCGTCCCGCCGCTGGACGAGAACGGACAACTGGCCGGTACCATCGAGGTGCTGACCATCGAAGGCACACCCAGCGCCGAGCACTTCTGGGGTTCGCTCAAAATCCGTGTCGATACGGCGGTCGCGCAGTACATGCAGGAATTGCAACAGCGGCAGAGCGGATTGCGCATGCGATGAGCGACGGTTGGTCGCCACAGCGGGTCGATGCCTTCCGGCGCGGGTTCTGGGAGTTCGTCTCCTCCGTTTATATAAACTCCAAGGAACTCGGCGGGCACACCTGCCTCGGCGATCACGTCTACCGCGCCCAAAGCTGGTTCCTCGAATCGATCTTCGATGCGCTGCTTGAAGGTCAGCACGAAATCTACACGCTGAAATCCCGCCAACTCGGCGTCTCCACCATCAGTCGCGCGCTCTCCCTCTTCTGGCTCGGCGTGAACCCTGGCCTGCAAGGCGCCTTCGTCTTCGACACGGCGTACAACACCGCCGCCGCCCGCCGCGAGATTATCAATATCATCTCCAATCTCCCGCCATCGCTCGCCTTTCCGCGCATCCGCGACAACAATCGCGACGCGCTCATCCTGGAGAACGACTCGCAAATCCTCTTCATGGCGGCGGGCGTTAAACAAAGCCGATCCGGCGGCGGTCTGGGCCGTTCGGTCGGCCTCAACTTCTGCCATTGCTCGGAACTCTGTTCGTGGAACAACGACGAGGGGTTGACCTCTTTCCGCCAGTCCCTCTCGGAGACTTATCCCGAACGGCTCTATCTCTGGGAATCCACCGCGCGCGGGTTCAACTCCTGGCATGACCTTTGGTTAGAGGCGCAGGACGATCCAGCGAAACGGACCCTCTTCCTTGGATGGTGGTCGAAAGACAATCAGGTCATCCGAGAAGGCACGCTGGAGTTTTACAAATATGGCCAATACCAGCCGACCCCCTCCGAACTGAAGCGCATCAACGCCGTCAAGGAGCGCTATGACTGGGACATCACCGCCGAGCAATTGGCGTGGTATCGCAAGAAGTCCGACCCAACCCAGGACATGGAAGAAGGCGACGCCGAGGACTCTAACCTCATCCAGGAACAGCCCTGGACCGAGGACGAAGCCTTTCAGCAATCGGGCGCTAGCTTTTTTGATACCGAAGTCCTGACCGCCAATTCGGTTCGCATCTCCTCCGGCCCCAAACCGCAGACGTACAAGTTCATCGCCGGCATCAACAAGCTGACCGAATGCGACTTCCAGCCGTCCCGCTTCCTGCGCGAGATCGAATTGCGGATCTGGGAAGAGCCGGTGACGAGCGGCGTCTACATCGTCGCCGGCGATCCGGCGTTCGGGCACAACGAAGACAACAACAACTCCTGCGTCCAGGTGCTGCGCTGCTACGCCGACTGCATCGAGCAAGTCGCCGAGTACGCGACGGCGACGATCCGGCCGCACCAGTTCGCCTGGCTGCTCTGGGGTCTCGTCGGCTATTACGGCAAGGAACCCGACTCTACCGTGATGACCATCTGTGAGCTGAACGGACCCGGCGAGGAGGTCTGGCGGCAGTACCAGCAGACCCGGCAACTGATCCAGCAAGGCTATCTGCGCGCCGAGTTCGAGAAGAAGGGCCTCGCCAACATCACCGCCAACGCCCGCAACTACGTCTTCCAACGCTCGGATTCGATGGGGTCAGGCCATAACTATCAGTGGGTCACGTCTACCCAGCGTAAAATCCAAATCCTTGAAGCCGAGCGCGGCTACCTGAACTCGGAAACCTTTATCCCCCACTCGATCGAACTGATCGAGGAGATGCGAACGATCACCCGCGAAGGCGACACGATCGGTGCGCCGGGGAAGAAGCGCGACGACCGCTCATTCGCCGCCGCTCTCGGCATCCGTGCGTGGGACGAAAAAATGCGGCGCGGCCTTATCGCCAGCAACCGCACACGAGAGGCCGAGAAAGCCCGCCTCTCCGCCTCGATCCTTGACCAATATGCCTTGGCTAACAAATATATGATCCAGTCCTTCTTTAAGGACAAAGAGGCCATGCGGCATCAGGCTGCGACGGCGGCGCTGCGGCAGAACTGGAGAGCGGGGATAGGCTCACCGAGGCGGCAGGTCTACTCGACGCGGAGGTGGTGATGAGCGAACTAGGCACAGATCGTTGGAACCGCACCGTCAAATGCGATTGCCACGGATACGACATATCGCCCAGCTTTGCTTGGGATCGTGGTGGGAAAATTTATTGTGAGGCTGGGTTTGCCGAGTATGCGAAGACGATTCCCGCGCCAAAGCTGACGGGTCGCCCGCTGGGCTGGGGGCGCGGGATGTTTATCGCTGGTGCTGCTTCTGGGGTAACGCCAAATCGCAAAATAAAAAGACGCTAGTCGTGGGTACGTATAGGGGCTGATGATGGCAAAACCGCAGAACTATTATTGCTCCGCCTGTCGAGGAACATTCAGGTGGTTGCACCTCCTGGCAGATAAGAGCGATCTGCCGGATTTTTGTGAGTTGTGCGGCGCTCAGGTTGAAAAACCGGAGCCAATCTTTGTCCCCCAAGCGCCAGCCGTCCACGGCATGTCGGCGAAAGCCAAAGCCGCCGACGATGTGTACTACGGCATGGAAGACGCCTCCGCGCTCCGAACGCAGATGATGGCTGATGCCGCCGGCGGAACGGCGAGCGACTACGATCATACGCGGATCACGAACCTCCGCACTGGTCTCAGGGAAGGCGAAACCGCCGCCGTGCCGCCGACTTCCAACCCGGTGTCGGCCGCGATGCAGCAAACCCCGCAAGCCACCGGGCACCAGCACAACGTTACCGCACAAGCCTTTGCGGCGGCGACAACGCATGGTATTGGGGCATATGCAGGAGAGCGTGCCCGTCAAGCGATTACTTCGCAGCACCAACAGCAGGTGCAAGCCGTCGTTGGCGGCGGGAGGCTTGCCACTCACCGCTGATGCCCGATGAGAATCCCGACGACGATAAAAGACCTCGTCCCGTTTTCGACGGAAATCATTGAGGCGTGTCGCGTCAGTCGGGGTCAGCGCGAAGCCGCCTATCGGCAATATTATCAATGGTGCGAGACAGGTCGGCCCGCCGGCGGGCTAGCACTCGCCAACATGCTTTACGGCCACATCGATCGCTTAGCGTCACACCTTTTTAGCCCCAGCGGTCTGCGCTTCGCCCTCGATTTCGAGAACCGCTACCCCAAAAACATCCAGGAGCAAGGCTCCGTCGTTGCCCGCCACGTCTCCCGCGAGTGGGAACGGCATAACATCGACATGACATTCGGGCATGCTGTCAATGAGGCGCTGAAATACGGCTCGTGCTTGATCAAGCAATTGGCCGGCGTCGGCTCGGATGGCGCGTTCCATTATCGCGGCGGCAAACTCGTCCTGCCGCACCAGTTCGGGGTGCTCGACGAATCCACCAACGACTTGCACGACCAGGAAGCCTTTGTCGAAACCATCTGGCTCAACAAACACCAGGTCTGGCGCCGCATCCGAAACCTGCCGGAACCCGAAAAACTCTACAAACGCATCCTTGGTTCATCCAACAAGGACAATGCGAGCAGCCAGCCCACCAGCTTCATGCACCAGGTTTTGTCTACCGCCGTTCTGAACACCAGCCTGCAAAACATGACGCAGCCGCAACCCGGCGGCATCGTACAACTATCCAACGACCCCAACATGGCGACGCTGGGGCCGACCATTGCCATCGAACTCTTTCCGCTGCACGAACTCTGGGTCCGTGACGACATGCGCGACGGTGGGGAGGACTACACGACCATCCAGGTCATCGAGCCGGATATCCTGATCGCCCCCCGCTTCAAGCACTGCAACCTCTTTTGCAAAGACACGATCCCCTACCAACTTGTGCAACCAAATTACGTCGCCAACTACTTCTGGGGTCGCTCGGAGTTGGTCGATCTGATGATGCTCCAGAACTGGCTGACCGAACATCTCGACGACACAAAGCGGATGATGGGTATCCAAATCGACAAAATCCTCGGGTTTGAGGGGGTCGATGCGATTACCGACGAAATCTACGCGCAGATGACGCGGGTTCCTGGCACCGTGGCAGTCGGGCAAGGCTCGTCGATCAAAGACCTGACCCCGCACATGCCCGAGCAGATGCTGCCGATCATCCAGGAAATTCTCGGGTTGATGGACCGCGCCTCGGGCTTCTCCAGCATCCTTTCCGGTCAAGGCGAACCGGGTGTTAGGGCTGGAGTCCATGCCGATACGCTGCAACGCAACGCCAGCCCGCGCCTGCGCGACCGCTCACTTCTGGTCGAGCGCCAGTGCGCCGCCGCAGCTGACGCGACGCTCGCTCTCTTTCAGGCAAAAGACGCCACCGCGACATGGACGCACCCCGAGGACGAAAACAGCGTCTTTACGCTTGATCAGTTGCCCGACGATCGCCGTGTCAGCGTGGATAGCCACAGCAGCTCGCCGATCTTCCACGACGATCATACGAACCTGATTGCCTATGGCATCAAGGCTGGCATGCTGGGGCCAGAGGACGGGATCGAAGACTTGCCGTTCGAGCACAAGGACATCAAACTCGAACGCCTCAAGGAACGCGAGAAGAGGAAAGCCGAGTTGATTCAGCAGCACCCGGAGATTCTGACGCACGGTCGCGGGGGACGGCACTAGATATGGGGATAACAATGCGCTCAATCGCTTTGATCACGCTGTTGCTGCTGCCGGGTGTGGCGTTGGCGCAATCTCCGCCGCAAGGCTCATTGACGCTCAATCAGTGTAGTCAATTCCGTGCTCTGACCAAGAGCGATACAACGACGATTACGCCAACGAGAGGTCTCCAGATTGGAGATGCCGCAGCCTGCAACATCGCCGTGATAGGCGCAAAGGATAGTGCGGCAGTTACCATGAATAATGTTCAGTCCGGGCAAATCCTGCCGTTTTCCATAACCAAACTAATGTCCACCAATACGACATGTGCAGCCGTTACTGCTTGTTATTAATATGAGGAAACTCGTTTTTTACCTGTTAATGATGGCCACATTGCTTTGTGATTATGGAGATGTGTTTGCGCAAGGTATGGGCCTTGGGATGGGGATGTCCGACATGCCGGTTGTTTCGGGGAAAGCCGGCCCGCCAGCGGTGATTGGCGATCTTCTGCTAGTCGGCGGCGGAAACATTCTGCTAGTCGGCGGGGGTAATCTGCAATGCGTTGGAAGCTGCTGATCCGGCTGCTGTTTCTCGCGTCGCCGCTGCTTCTTGCAGCGCCGGCCTTTGCTCAGAGCAATGTTCCATCGCTTCCGGCGGGAACGACCCTGACCGGCACTGTGATCTACGGCGCAGAAGGTGGTACGCTGAATCGTAAATATGGCCTCGATACAACCTTTTTTGGTATCAGTGCCGGCAATATCACGCTCAATGCCGGAAGCCTCACCAATTCACTTCTTGCCGCCGGATCGTTCACCAACATTACGGGAGTCGGGACGCTCAGCAGTTTGACGATGGGTGGGACGCTTGCTTTGGGCACGAACAGCCTAACCGGCAATTTTACCGCAACGGGCGTGCCTATTATGAGCGGGTTGTCTGTCGGCACGCAGGTCAGTTGCCTGGGTCTCGATGTGACCAATCATGTTGTCTTGAATGCGGCGGCGTGCGGCACGGGTGGTGGCGGCTCGCAGGCGTTTTCGGCTATTACGTCCGCCACAAATAATCAAGCTACGATGACTGTGGGTGCTGGAGCCGCGCTGACCTTTACTTCTACGGGTACGGTCAATGCCAACCAGTTGGGTGGAGTGGCGTTGCTTGCCGGCACGCTGACCAACACGAATTTTTGTTCATATGCTTCAAGTGGGACGTTGTTGAATTGCAACACCGCCTCTACCGGCTCGGGGAATGTTGTCAGGGATACGAACGCCGTATTAACAACGCCAAATTTGGGTACGCCTGGCGCGCTCGTCGCGACGAACGCGACTGGAACGGCGGCGGGTCTGACGGCCGGCACGGCCACAGTCGCGAATGGCCTGAAAAGCGCCACAACGACGGTGTCTGTATCGAGCGCGACTGCGCCGACAGCAGGGCAGATCCTGACAGCAACGAGCGCGACGGCGGCTGATTGGGAGACGGTTTCCGGCACGGGTACGGTTACGTCTGTCGCGGCGGGTTGCGGTACCTCGACGGGCGGCAGTCCGATCACAACGACAGGAACGGTCCTCGCCGCTCTGATCAATCGATCAAACACAGCGGCAACAGATACACTCGTCGCTGGCGATTGCGGTAATTTTGTTCAGGAAAATCGCTCGTCGGCCGTGGCCGTGTCGATCGCGCAGGCCGGAACTACCGGGTTCGCGACAGGCTATTATACGACGGTCTGCAACATCAATTCCGGCGTTGCGACGATTACGCCGACTACATCGACTATTGGCGGCGCTTCAAGCTATGCCTTGGCGGCGGGGTCTGCTTTCGCTCCGCGCTGCGTCGCCTTACAGTCCGATGGCTCGAATTACAACATCGTCGATACGTCTGGCACGACGCAGACGATGAGCATTGGGTGGATCGCTGGGGTCAATCCGAACAATACGCTCATTGGGGTGCTGCCTGCGGCTGCGACGATCGTATCGATCGTCGGCAATGTCGAGGTGGCGACCGGCAGCGCGGCGACGGTGAGCGTCAATTTGGCCGCGAGCGGGGCCGCATGCAGCGCAGGGACGACTGTCCATAGCGGCTCGTTCAATGCAAACGGTACGGCAGCGACAAATCAGACCCTGACG
>Ga0247675_1000019_pt1 | contig 19582 bp, 37 predicted proteins | sample CNK16_metaG_FD_189930 | JGI IMG/M metagenome (GOLD analysis project Ga0247675, IMG submission 189930) | Soil microbial communities from Purdue University Martell Research Forest, Indiana, United States - CNK16 | ecosystem: Environmental > Terrestrial > Soil > Temperate forest > Bulk soil... | reverse complement strand
CCATGTCATAGGCGAGGTGTGGATGGCTGAGCCTTGGCCTGATGTGGTCGACCCTGGCCTGGCCTGGGCCACTGACATCGGCACCGCACTTGCAGCAGCGGTAGTGGTCACGCAGCAGCACGAGGCGGCGCACATAGCGCCATCGCTTGGAGTAGTAGAAGGGGGAGGACGCACTAGATCGCGAGCGTCTTATCGGCTGTACCCTTGGCACTGTTCTCTGCTGCCCACAATGGCCGAAGGTTGCTTAGCGCCCAGCATTTCGCCAACTGATCCGGGTCTCGCATATCGAAAGCTGCGCGTGGCTGAATATGATCGATCTGCCATTCTGCACCGTGGTTCGCCCATGACATGCCGGGCTGGAACTGTGCCGAGATATGGTCGATCAAATCCCGAACGCTGTAGGGCAGAAATGCTAAGGCCGGATCGCGGCGGGTTTGGGCTAATTCGCTGCGGATTGCCGACCGAACGGCTCGCATCACGCGATAGTCTGCTAGAGTTTTTGTCGAGGCACCGAAGATTTGGATTGCATAGCCATCGCGGCTCAGTTGCGGCTCTACAGTGGCCCACCGCATCATGCCGCGAACGGTCGCTTTCGAGACCCAGAATTCCGCTCTCTTGTCGGGATACTGAAGGCGTAAGCGCTTGGCTTCGGCTTCGGCGAAAACCTTGGCTGGATATGCTTTGACGAAGCCGATCTTGCCGAGAAATCCGACCACTACGGACCATTTGTCGGCATCGCGCTGGTGGAGCGCCTGGACTGCCTTGGTGCGGATCATCTGGAATGCTCTGCCACGTCCCACCCGGATTCCCGCAGCGCAGGAATATTATTCCGAGGGGCCGTTACCGAGTAGCAGCGCGCGTTTCGCACATCTTGTGCCCGGATGTCAACCAGATCAGCCATATAGTTTCTCGACTTTGACGGTGGTGCGGACGGTGCGGCCTAGCAGTATTGCCGAGACGGTCGCCTTGCCGTCCTTGCTGAGTGCTTCGAGCACCCCGACGATCCGGCTTCCGAATGCGTCAATTTCGACTGTATCGCCAACGGCGTATTTATCGATTTGATCGAATTCGCGGCTTCGTTCGCGGTCCATGATGTAGGCGACATCCTCATCCGAGAGTTTGGCCGGAATGCCGGGTTGCAGGCTCAACAACCCGACGGCGCAATTGATCGGCATAGCCGGCCAGCCTCGCCAATCCTGGGCGAACAGCATTCGCGGAAAGATCGGCCGCAGGACGGTTACGGCGCTGCGGCTGCGGCCATGCGGGTGGACGAGGCAACGGTAGCGCGGCAGGTAGACCCGATATCCAGCGAGCCTCAGCGAGCGCTCGGCGGCGTCCTCGGCGGCCGGCCGTGTCTCGACGATGACCCAGGGCGGCGGCATCACACGTCCCGTCCGCCGAGCGCGCGGCTCCACCGCGGCAGCAGCGCCACCGGCACCCGGCGAATGCCGCGCTCGTAGTTGTCCATAGCCGTGACCGTGACGCCGAGCTGTCGCGCGAGGGCGGTGCAGCCGAGGCGGGCGCGCCGGCGGCGGGCGAGAAGGCGCGACAGTTCATCGGTAGTGAACTGCACCCGCGTGACGAATTGCTCGGCGCGTTTGCTCATGTCGGGTCGAGCGGCTGGGTGGTGGCGATCGCCACGTCGTCCATGCCGCCATCGCGGAACATGATCGCGTTGATCCGGTCGAGATCCGGGCCGACATGCTCGCAGCAGCCGCAGGGCTTGCGCCAGACGATGACCCAGCCGAGGCGCTCGGGCAGCGGCGCGGTGATCAGCGCGAAGCCGGAATAGGCGTGCGCGTCGGGCGGCTGCTTGGCGTGGCTCATCGGCGCAGCAGCTCGATCGCGCGCAGCAGGGCGGCGTCGCGGGCGGTCTTCCTGGCCTGCTCTGCCGCGGCAACGTCCACGTCCTGCTTCGGTGGGCGCAGCGGGCGTAAGACGCCATCGGGATCGATCATGCCCTGCCGCCTTTCCTGCCGTCACGGACCGCTTCCCATTCGTCGATGAGCCTGTCGAGTGCGTCTTCGGTCACCACCGCTTCCCTCACGAAGGTCGCGTATTCGGTGGCGATGGTGTCGTGCGCCATCTCGATCAGCGCCTCGATCCGCTGGGCGGGTGTGCGCTTCATCCGGCGCGGCCTCCTCCGTTCGCCATATCCGTACATCCCGACCGAGTCCTGCCAGTCGAAGTCGGAGTCGGCGTTCCAGTAGCGGCTCATCGCTCGGCCCGCTCGAGCATGGTGCGCCACAGGGCGCGGACGAGGGCGCGCTGGTAAGCGCTAGTGACGCCGCCGGCGCCGATCGGCAGCGCGCGGGCCAACTCCTCGCGGCCGGCTTCGAGCATGTCGCGGCTGGGCTCGGCGAGCGTGTCGAGCACGAGGTCAACGATATCGTCGGCGCGGTCAGCGGCCTGGTGGGCGCCGAACCCGTCGAGGTAGGCGGCGACGTGCCGAGTTGCCACCTCGCTCAGGCACTTGGCGGCGGTTTTCACCGGCTGCGGCCTCGACTGCCGGGCGGCAGGCCGACCTTGCGGTTGAAGTCCTCGTGCAGCGCGTCGAGTCGGTCATGCAGCGTGCGCGGCGGCTTGGTGCTGTCGGCGCGCGGCTTCCACGAGTGTCGGCTGACATGGCCGATGATGACGTTTTTGGTCACCGGCTTGTCGTCGGTGGTGAACGTGGCGGCGATATCGGATGCGGACATGTCAGTGGTTTCCCATAACACACGCGCCTCGGCCATTTCGCTGGCGGTGAGCATTCCGGTGCCCGGCAGTGCGCCGCGCATCACCGGATGACACCGAACAGCAGCAGGATGAGCAGCACCACCAGCAGCACGCCGACGATGCCGACCGGCGCGTAGCCATACGACGCGTAGGGTGTGCCGCCGTACCAATGTGGCATGCCGGCGATGAGCAGCACCACCAGCACGATGAGGATTATGGTCACTGCAGACATCAGTGCAGCCTCGCTGAGTGAATGATTGCCGGCCGAGCCCAGCGGCGTTGGAAGGCACGCCATTCCGGTGCCGGCCGCCAGCGCTCTTGTGAGGGTGTTTCGGGCCGCCACAACATTGCCATCGGCGTAAAGCCGATCCCGAGCATCTGCGCGAGCCGCGCATGCGCCGCGTCGAATGTGTCCTTGGGATAGCCGATCAGGACGTAACACCGCAGCCGATGTGACTGCGGCGTGAAGCCGGCGGCGAGCAACCGCCGCGCGGCGTGTTCGAGCGTCTCGAACTCGTCGCCAGGATCGTAGGCGAAGAACATATTTGGCCGCGGCGTCAGGCTGGCGAGCAAGTTGACCTGGTAGTCTTCGAGTGCCAGCGCCTCGAGACCGCCGGTGAATTCAACGCGCCGCCGTTGCTGTCGCAGCATCGCGAACACTTGCTCGACGTGGTGTCGCGGACAGGCGAGCAGATTGTCGTCGAGGATGTTCCAGCCATCGACGATCGGCAGCAGGTTCGGGCTCGGCCATTTCTTCCAGACGCCGCAGAACCAGCAGCGACGCGGACAGCCGCGCGACGTGATGGTGTAACCGGGCCGGACGTAGCGGCCGGGAATAAATTCGAGACTGTCATCGCCATACGCGACGCCGCCGAGCTTTACCGGCGCGACCCAACGCCACGCCTCGGCGAGTTGCTCGGCGATCGCCTTGTCGTAGGTGAAGCTGACCGAGATATGCACTTCGTCGGCTTCGGCAAAGAGATCGGGCGGGCCGACATAGGCGAGCGCATCGCTGGGCGTCGCCTTGGTGCGGCGGGGAAAGACGCGGATCAGGCGGCTCATGCGGCGACCGTGCCGCGCAGGGGAATACCCCAGCGCTCCAGGTGACCGATCATTTCGGTGACGGAATGGGCGATAGCGATTTCACGCACGCCGGCATTCACCAAACGCTGAAACATCTCGGCTTGGCCGACGAGCACATACGGGCTGCCGCGGCGGGTGCGGACGATGCGGGTCTTCGACAGCCGCCCGGTGCCGGGCCGCTTCAGCTCGATGCCGTACACGCCACCGTGCAGCACGAAGATATCCGGCAGGCCGCGCTTCAGGCCGACGCGGCTGTGGCGCGCCTGCTGCTGCGGTGACAGTTGCGACGCGCCGGCGGGGTAGGCGAACCAGAGGGCAGGCGGCAGCAGCAGGGCATCGAGCGCGCGGGCACAGGCTTCATGGATGTCGCGTTCGAGCGGCACCGGCGGGCGCAGGCGGAACGGCGCGGTCATGGCCACCATCGCAGTAGCCGTTGCAGCCAGTGCATACGAGGGTTGGATGAAATGATTTCACCGCGGCACATTTTCTCCCAAACTTCCTTGAGCTGCCGCACCTCCTCTTCGGTGAGCTGACGGGCAGGCCGAAGCGGTGCGGGATCGGGCGGACGCTCGGTGATCTGCGATACCAAATTTTGCCCGCCTTTTCGCACTCTGCCTTCCTTCAGCATTATTGTGTCACCGGCGGCGGGAAGATGATCGGCACGAGCAGCAGGCCGAGCAGCGCCAGCGCGATCAGGATGACCAGCGGCAGCCACTCGTGGCGGGTGATGTGCGGCGGAATCATAATTTCAGAATTCAAATTCTGGTTGTTTCTTTGCGTCTGCCGCCTCGATTTGCTCTAACTCCAGGCGGTGCTTTTGAAACTTGTCGAAGTCAGCACGAAAGTTTTCCCTGGCATGTTTTCGTTGATGTGCCTCTGGGCTGAGCGGCCAGCCGTTCTCCGTAGAGTTATCATGGCTCAGGTCGTTATAATGATCGACCTCCACGGCTGGGTGTTCCAGCAAATGACCACTTCCATCGGTTAGCTTGAATCGACCAATCGCGGGGTCGACACCGCCATACCACCTATCGAGAACTCTGGCATAAAGGTCTCGTTGTTCTTTTGAAAAATGCCTTCGGCCTTTAGGGTGGATGACGGCTTCAGTTATGGTCTCAAGCATCTGGACAATCTTGTTGTCGTTAGCCGCAAGGGCGGCGAGCTGATTCATCAACTCCGGAGCAGCGTTAAACGCGGCATCGGTAGCATCTGTCAGCGTTGTTGTGGTTTCTGCGTCGACGGCGGTTAATCGGCCGTGCCGCCAAGCGATGAACACGTCGGCGATTAATGATTGCACCTCGTCAATGTTTGGTAACTCGCACGCCATACATACGAGGATGACTTGTTTTTCGGTTAGCAGCCGCTGCCGGACTTCGCGACGCGCGCCTTTCCCGGCGACTATCAAAGCGACACGGTGTCGCGATGATCCCCACGAAGGCCGCTTCTCAAGGCGATCAATAAGGCGTTGGACGTTTTTTGCTTCTGCATATCCAAGAGCTTCGCCCAAACTATTTTCGACGACGCACCCGTCGCCCTGATCGTCTATTATTTGCAGTTTTCTTGAGTCGAACTCGCGCGGCGCTGATGCCGTTATTCTTTTGACAGTGACGGGATCGGGCTCTGCGTCGAACATCGAGATTTGTCTTGGATCGTCCCGTTTCATTCCGTGTCGTCCCATCTGGCGCCGCGCATTTTGAGGTCGAGCGTATCGAGCCACCATTGCGCGGAGTGTTCGTTGTCGAGGCCGGTGAGCCCTTCGATCGCCGCCATGCGGTCGCGATCGTTCATCGTCGCGATGGCGAAGCGCATCACCTTCTGGACGAGCTGATCCTTGCGGTGCTTGGCAAGAGCCTTGCCGCGCAAAGGCGCGGCTCCGCCGCGCAGGGGAGCGCAGCGACCAAAAGGATCACCTTCAAGATCTAAATCTGACTTCCCGTTGGCCCTCGCGTGCGCGCGCGCGGGGTTAGAGATTCTTCCTTTAAGGGAAGGTAAGATAACTGTCCTGTCCTCTGTCGCGCGCGCGGTACGGGCGATTTCTGCGCCGTCTGACGGGTCGTGCGATGATGGAAGCGACCCGTTCTGTTTCCTTTTTTCCGCGTTCCCGCCGACGATTTCCGCGTTCTCGGACGCTGGCGATCCGCGTTCCTCCTGCCACTTTTTCTTTCTATTCCGGTCAGTTAGCCGCCGGCGGAACGTCTCCAGTGCCAACTTTGCGAGAAATCGGTGGTACAGCCGGCCGTCGCTACACAAAAGGAAAGCGTGAAGTGCCTCCGTTTTCAATTTTTTCCATCGTTTCACGTCCCGCCCGAGGTCGGCGAAACGGGCCAGCGCGATGTCGTCATTTGGTAGACTTGCGGCTGGCACCTGCTGCCAGCACGCCCACCAAAGGTTGTGGGCAGCGCGATAGCCGGCGTCGGACACGGCGGCATTAAAATCGCTGCCGGCGAGCGCGGCGCCGTAATACGGCATCCACTGCAGGCCGCGCAGGTCGCAGTCAGCCGGAACCAGCGGGTCCGGCAGTTCCGTCACCGAACGTCACCCGCTACGTCGGTCATCGCCATGCCGCCACGCAGCCCGCGCGGCGGGCGCGGCTTCGGGATCTCCGCCGGCCACGGAATGCCGGTCTCCTGCCAATGCTCGGCGAACCAAGCGTGCGCCCGCTCCAGGCTGGTGCTGTGGCAGCCGAAGCCTTTTTCGAGGCGGAAGAACAGCATCTTGTTGCCGCAACACCGCTCGCCGAGCTGTGAGCGGGAAATCTTGGTCGCCACAAGGTAGAGGCGCCCAAGCGCCAGAAGATCGTCGGCCGTCATGGCCTAGGATAATCGAAAAAAATTTCGACTTGCAAGTGCCCGGGCCGTTTTCCCTATCCGGTCGGGCTACCGTAAAATTTTACTGGTCAGAAAGGCCGTGGTAATGCTACGGCTTTTGCTGGGGGATGCCTCTTTTTGGTCGCTGGGCGATGCAATGGTCGGATGAGGAGTTTCGCAAGCGCGTCGAAGCGCAAGCCTCGGCGCGCGGCAAAACTCTGGCAGATGTGACCCGCGAAGCCGGCCTGTCGCTCGAATATTTCCGCAGGCCGCCGCCAAAAGGCGGTGGTCGCAACATCGCGCAAATTCTGAAGATCGCCTGGGTTCTGAAAACCGATCCGGTGGTGTTGCTCGGGCTTGAGAGGCCGGCGCCCGAGCGCGCAAAGCCGACCGACGAAGAACTGGCGAAAGTCGCCACGCTCGCCGCCTCAGTTTATTTCCACCTGAAAAGCCTTCCGCTTGATGAATTTGACGCCAAAGCTGACGAAATTATTCCAAAAGCGATCGCTCGGGCGCTCAAGATAGTGCGGCGAGAATTTGCGACAGAAGAGTCATCGACGGCAGCGGCGCCCATAGAATAAGCTTTATTGGCTCACCGTCGCGGTCGCAGAACTTCTCGCCGTCCCAAGTTACAATATCGACCGGCCAGTCGGGGTCAGCAGTAGCCCCGAGAAACGTCCCAAAAGGAACGCCTCGTTTAACGGGCGCCGTGTCTATCGGCCGAAGCAGTTTGCGCCAGGCGCTCTCGTTGTCTGCTTCCGACATCCGGTTGAAACCTCGCGTTTATACGGTCGGTTTTTTTACCGTCAGGGTTCTTTAAGGGTAGGCTAACCGACCCCAAAAAGCGGCGCAAGCGGGCCTGCGTCAAAAAATCGCGAGCCGCGAAAATCGGGGTTGGCGTCGAAAAATTTTTCGATTTATGCTCGCCCTTGCTATCGGGGAGCACGGCAGCATGGCCGCCTGGCGCATCGTCATAAACCGCGAGGATTTCCGGGCGCTCGTCGCCGGCCGCGAGGTCCGCACGACGGCCGGCCCGGACGAGATATTCGTCCGGCTCGACCTCGACTGGCACCCCGGCCTGGCGCGGTGGTCGGATCCGCCCCAGGCCGACGAGTTCTACGGGAAGTCCGCCAAGCCGGAGATCGACCAGTTCGTCGATGATTGGGTGGAGAAGCGGGGCCAGCGGCGATGACCGATCTGACCGTAACTCGCGATGGCGATGTGCTGCATATCGATTTGATACCCGGCGCTGACGGTCCCGACACCGAGGGCGAGGAAGTAACGCCCGGCGTGGTGCTCCTTTATGACGGGCACGGCTGGCTGATCGGCATCGAGATCAACACCTCAATTTTGCGCAATACGGGATAGGGGCATCACGCCCCTTCACGCCGGTTTTTTGCTCGCGTTCCGGCCTGCCAAAAACGCGAACATTTAGAGGAGGTGAACTTGGACAGTGTTGAACTCCACGACGGCAAGTTGCTATCCACAATCGCTGAACTCGCGACGCTCCGCAAATCGGTGCGCACGCGAAACCTCAACGATGAAGTGGACGACATCGACATGAGGCTCTGGGAGAACCCGGACTACCGCAAGTGGTTCGAGGCTCTGTGGCCGACCGACACCATCGAAGGCTCGTTCCATGACGACGAGCACGAGGCGGCGCGGATGGTCCGTGAGTATGCCCGGGGCAACACCGGCTACCCGATTGCGGCTAGTGCCAAGATAGCCTCGATCACGCGTTCCCTAGGCGTCGTTCATCGCCGCTTTGCCGGGATGAGCCGGAAGGAACGCCAACAATCAGTCCACGGCGAGCGTGTCGATCTGAACGAGGCCGCTGACTAAGAAACGAAGGAGAGCGGGCTTCGGTCCGCTCTCTCCACTCAACGGGAGCGCAAGCTATGGCAACCGAGAATATCGCCCATTTTCCGACGCCACTGGAACGCCTGGCGAGCGAGCTAAAAACCCTTGTGGAGCGCAATGCCGAGAACCGTGAGGAATGGATCGAGATTCAGATCGGGATTTGCACGCGGCTCACCGACGCCCGCGGTCGGTTTCCGGTCGATATCGAATTCGGGCAATGGTGCGAAGCCAACGGGTTCGGCGAGGGCAAGCTCAACCGAGATGATCGTGCCGCCGCTATAAATATGGGGTGCGATCCAGATGGCCTACGCGAATGCCTGGAAACAACAACGCGGCGCTCGCTACGATTGATATATCAACATGAGTTTAATAGGTTTCGCAGCGCTGCGAAACCTCCTACTCGACGTAAACCAAAGCTCGACCTCGGCGAGCCTTCCGACCAATACAAGAAAGCAGAGGCGGCCTTGGCCGATTTGGAAGCCGAGGGCGTGCCTATAACGACGCAAGCTGTCGCTCAAAGAGCCGGCGTCAGTGATACCCCTGTACGTCGTCTAATGGCTGTTAGGCGAGCCGAGGCCGAATTGAACCCGCTGACGCGGGACGAAATGAATAAGACGATGGAGAAGCGGTTTGCGCTTGCCGTCAAAAAGGCACGGCTAGAAATCCGCGAGGAATTGAAGGACGAGGTTTATCGAGAACTCGACGTATACGTGCGTCACGTCAAAGAGCGGTCCGACCGGGCCGACCGCATCCTCGGTAACTACAAAGGCACTATGAGCAAAGAGACGTTCCGTAAAATTAAAGCGTGCCTGCACCCGGATCATAACAGCTTCAAGTTCGCTGCCGAGGCGCTGCAAGCGTTCAGCGAATTAGAAGCGGTGCTCGTCAAACCCGACGATCCGCTATACAGCGGGCCGCCGCTGCCGACCACGGCGGCCGAACTCATGGCCCGGCGTCGTCGATGACAGCATATCGACGAGGCATTGAGGATTACGAACGCGGACGCCCGTTTCCAGCGGCCTATGAGAAATGGGGGGAAAAGGCGCAGCACTCTTACGAGCGCGGCCGACTAGTGGCTGCCGCTGCCAACCCGCCCGAGGCCGCCGAGTTCTACGCCAAGCCCGGGAAGCGGGAGCGCGACGATGACTGACGAGCAGATAGATGCCGACTTTACGCGGTGGGCGGCCGAGATGCTGAGTTTGCCGCCTGAGAAGCTCAGTCGTGCATTGGGTGACTTGTGCGTGGTTGGGCTCACCTTCGAGGCCACGCGCGCAAGACGGACGAAGAAGCTTCAAATCCTGCTCTACACCATTCTTATGCAAATGCGATGAAGCGTGAAACCTGGACCATCACGTCGCGCGGCGAGTGGCTCGACCGGCGGCGCGGGCTGCTCACCGCCAGCCGCATCGCGGCGTTGTTCGACCAGCATCCGTATATGTCGCGCGACGAGTTAGCCGGCACAATCACCGGCACGCATAGCCAAGGCGACAATGCCAGCATGCGGCGCGGACGTATTCTCGAAAGCGCCATTCTGGAAGCGATGCGCGAGGAGCACCCAGATTGGACGATCGAGCGCGCCAACACCTTTCACTGGATGCCGGAATGCCGCATCGGCGCGACGCCGGACGCCTTCTTTACGACGCCGGACGGCCAGCGCGGAATAATCCAGGCAAAGACGGTTGCACCGGAAATCTGGGATCAATGGCACCACCGGCCACCGCTCGCCTATCAACTGCAAACCTTGACGGAATCGATGTGCTGCGATTTGCAGCACGCGATCCTCGCGGTGATGGTCTTGTCACGCAGTTTTCCGATATTCGAGTTTACCGTTCCCCGGCACGCCGCCGCCGAGGCGAGGCTGCTTGAAGCTGCCGCCGCCTGGTGGCGGGAGTTCGATGCCGGGAGAATAGCGCCCGCAGCGCCTGCGGAGGCGCTGGAAGAGCTATTTGATGACGGGTCGGTTGTCGACCTCACCCCATACAACTGGCCCGCCGTTGAGCTTCCAGAGCGCGCCCAGTTGAAGGCGGAGATCGGCGAGCGCGAGCGGCGCGTCGCCGAGATCGACAATCACATCAAACTGGCGATGGGAACCGCCAGCTATGCCCACTGCCCCGGCTGGTCGATCACCTACCGCAGCCACCAGCGGGCCGAGCGGCTGCTGCCGGCGGCGACGATCCGCACGCTGCGGGTCAGCGCAAAGGAGGAGGAGTCGATATGAGCGACATCGCCACCACGACGCCGGCGCGGCCGGGCGACATCATCGAGAGCGTGATCGCCAAGGGCGATCTCGCCCGCCTGACGGCCGAGGAGCGCACCCGGTATTATGTCGAGGTCTGCAAGTCGGTCGGCCTGAACCCGTTCACCCGGCCGCTCGAATACATCACCCTATCCGGCAAGCTGACGCTGTACGCGCGGCGCGAGGCGGCCGACCAGTTGCGCCAGATACACGGCATCAGCATCGAGATCATATCGCAGAAGGTCGATGGCGACCTGCTCATCGTCCACGCCAAGGCGCGCGACAAATCCGGCCGCACCGACGAGGATTTCGGCGCCGTCAATATTGCTGGGCTGCGCGGCGAGGCAAAAGCCAACGCCATGCTGAAGGGCATCACCAAGGCGAAGCGGCGGGTGACGCTCTCGATCGCCGGCCTCGGCTTTCTGGACGAGACCGAGGTCGAGGACATCCCGGCGCGCGAGAAAGAGCCAGTCAGCGTCGGCGTCGATCTCGACGCCTTCGCCGCCGAGCAGATCGAGCCGCCGGCATCCACTCCCGACGAGCGCATCGCCGAGGCCGCCGCCGGCCAGGGAACCGTCGCCTTCCGCGATTGGTGGCAGGCCATCGCCACCGAGCGCCGCGACCGGCTGCGCCCGCACCTGGCGCACTATCAGGCGATCGCCGAGGCAGCCGATGCCGAGATGGCGCAGCACGCAATTGACGAATCCGGGCGGGCACCCCCCGAACCACGCGACGGTCCCCACGCAACTCCTCGTCGCCGTGGACGCCCGCCCGGCCCCTCCCTGCTCGACGAGGAGGAGCGGGAACCGGGTGCCGAGCCATGAACATATCCGATTTCGAGCTGACGAAGCTCCGGCTGGAGCCGGGCGACATCGCGGTATTGAGCACCGATTTGCACTTGCGGCCGGATGAAACCAAAGAGATCAGGGACAGGTTTCGCAAGTCGGTTCCCGATGGCATCAAAATCCTCGTGCTGTCGAGCGGTCTCAAAGTCTCGGCACTCACCCGCGCCGAGATCATGGCAATGGCAGAGTGAGCCATGTCAGCCGAAAGCAAACTGGTCAGCGCCATCGCCGACGCCTGCGTGGATTTCCTGATCGAGCGTGGCGAGCTCGACGGCAAGCTGAAGGTCACCCGCGAGCTGCACACCGCGGCGCGGCGCGTCGTCTGGGCCGGGCACTATTACGGCCACAGCAGCGTGAAATTCGGCGATGCACTGATCGACCTCGAGCGGCTGGTCGGCCGCCCGGCGCGGGAGATCGACATATGACACCGAAAGAGATGGCCCGGCAGGTTGAGGAGCTTTCCGCAAAGCTCGGCGAGCACCTAGCCGGCAAATCGCCGGAAGTGCAGAGCGCCGCGCTGGCCGATTGCTGTGCGATGTATCTCGCCGGCCATCGCGTCGAGGGCGACCCCGAGGCGACGGCGGCGCTGCGCTCGACCCTTCTGGCGTCGCTTGTAGAGCTGATCGAACGCCTCGTCGAGCCGAACGCCAAGGAGATCGACGACCGGCTGAAGCGGGCTCGGCAATGACCACGATCCGGCGCAAGAACCTGACCCGGCGCTGCGCGATCTGCGGCAAGGTCTATTACGGCTACGGCCACGTCGCCGAGCCGGTCGCGCCCGGCCGCTGCTGCGACGAATGCAACGCCCAGCATGTCGTGCCGCGGCGGATTCGGCTCGTGCAGCCGGCGGAGCAGGACGAGGCTTGCCAAAACCAGCGCGGCCCGGTATCGCGTATTTGAGGAATTTCTTAATGGCCGATCGCTTAATACCGATGACCGAAGTCGCCGAACGTCTCGGTGGCGTGTCGATCCGCACCGCCAAGCGGCGCATCGAGGAAGCGGGGATCAATCCGCCGCGCCCCGGTCGCGCCTTCATGCTCACCGAGGCCGATCTGGCCGCTGTCATCGAGGCAAGCCGATGCCGTTCAAGCTCATCCCTCCAGGCCAGCGCAAGGGCAACCCTTACTACCTCGCGCGCGCCTCGTTCGGCGGACGAGACATTGAGGTCTCTACGAAGACGCGAAACCTCACGGTTGCTCGCCGATTTGCGAAAGAACTCGAACGCAAAATCCAGGAAAGTGGTCTCCCTCGACCTGGAGAAACCCTGAGCTTCGCGCATGCTGCCGAACTTTATATCGAGTACCGCGACCCGGCGAAGGCCGACCGGGCGCGAATAACCCGGCTGCTCGCGGCGCTCGGCCGCAAAGCGGTTGCCGATATCCGTCAAGTTGATCTGGTTCAGGCGGCCAATGCGCTGTGCGGCGGTAAATCGCCCGCCACCAAGAACCGCGAGGTTCTGCGGCCGGCTGCAAGCATCTTGCATTACGCCGCGCGCAACGGGTTCTGTGCGTGGCTGCGCATCGAACTGTTCCGCGAGGCGAGGCCGAAGACCCGCGCCGTCTCGCTCGACACGGCGTTGACATTGCTTGAGGCGGTCGAGGCTGGGCCGCGCCGGCTCTTCCTGTTGTGGAGCTTTCGCCAGGGCACCCGGATCTCGGACACGCTCGGGGTTGCCTGGGACAAGATCGATCTGCCGCGGCAGACCGTCCGCCTGCGGATCAGCAAGACCGACACTTGGATGGAGGCGCCGCTGCATCCCGAGGTGTTTGAGGAATTGGCGGCAATCCCCGAGGCCGAGCGGATCGGGCGGCTCTTCCCGTGGACCCAGAAGACCGGGGTTTATCGCTGGCTGCGGCCGCTGACGCGCGAGCTGGAATTAAAGTTCACCCCGCATATGGCGCGACACTCGCTCGGCACCTGGCTTAACGAGAGCGGCGCGGGGTTGCGCACGATCATGGCAGCGCTCGGGCATCTCGATCCCAAATCCTCGATCCGTTATCAGACCGCCGATGTCGAAATCGTCCGCGCCGCGGCGCAAAAACTTCCTGGCATACTCCGGGGGATTTCCGGGCAAACCCCAAAAAAGGCGCAGAACGCCTAGGGAAATTCCTACCTTGGTAAGGGGGAGGTCGTAAGTTCAATCCTTACCGGCAGCACCATCTAACCCTATGTTTTTGCTTACAATAACAAGATCGGCGGCAGACAGGAATTGCCGCGATCTGTGAGAACAAGGCAAAAACCGCCGGGGGATGCCGGGGGATTTCCGGGGGAAATGTTCCGCGCTCGTTCCGCCGCCGCAAATAATCCTGCGACGTTTTCAGATCCGACGAATTGAGTAGAGACCCGCCTGAGAGGGCGGGACCGGCATCAGCGCGCCAACGCCGATTGCCGGCCCCTAATCATTCGACGTTGGAGGCGTCAAAATGACTGCGGCCATATACAGCCGAATTGCGTCCGCGCGTCTAGCCGCGGCCTTTGCCCTGCTGCTGGCGCTGCCGGCGACCTACGAGATGAGCAAAGCCAGCACCGACTGCCTGCGCATCGTGGTCACGCAGCTCGACCGCGACAAGTAATCAAGGCGCAGCGGCAAGGCAGTGGTCGACCAGCTTGGTGACCAGCGCCATGCGCTGCTCCATCTGGCTGTTGAGGAACCACATGACCATGCCGAGGAAGCCGCAGTTGAGCAGCACCAGCAGAATGAACGCCGGCGGCAAGGCATCGATCAGGCTGCGGCCGAGCGCTGAGATGGTCATGGTGTCCCTGCTATCAAAGAATTGGCCGGCGCTATCAAGACGCCGCTGCCAGGAGTGCCCGATATGAAAGCGGCGCCGGGCGGGTATCTGAAACCCGCCGCGGCGCCTAACCACCACCGAACGTATGAGGTTCGATCATGGCTTACCGGATTTTATCAGCTGCTATCGTCGCTTGTCTCGTCGCCGTCCCGGCAATCGCCGCCGACGAAATAGTCCGCCCGAGTGGCCCCCCGCTTGTTATTCAAGGCGCCGTTGGCGCTCTGATCCAGGCCCCAACCGCCATTGGCAAAGTCTTTGTTGGTGATCCGGCGATCGCGGACGTTCAAATCCCGGCGCCGGATAGCCGGTTTGTTTACGTCTTTGGCAAAAAGGCCGGAACCACTGCTGTTTATGCGCTGGATCAAAACGGCGATATCGCGCTGTCCCGCCTTGTTACTGTGTCCGGACCGAAAACGGTTCGGGTCATGCGCGGCGGCGACACGCACATTTGGTCGGAAGCACACGGCGAACCGACCGAGTCAAAATCCATCAACCCGCAGCCAGCCTTGAATGATCTGCCGAAGGGGTCGGCGGTCACCGTTCCGGTGGGGTCGAAGTGATTAAGCATTTTTTGATCCGGCAGCCATTCCGGCCACGGCACTGCGGGCATTTCAGCGCGCCTCCAACACTTCCAGGCGCGCGGTCAGCTCCTTGACCGCGTTGATCAGCGCGTAGACGAGATTGCTTCCCTCGGTGGCCTTTACCGTGCCGCTCTCGGTTTCCAGTTCGCTGACGATTTCCGGCACCACCGCTTCGGCCTCCTGCGCGATCAGGCCGAACCGCGGCGTACCGCCATCATCACCGAACGGCGAGGTCGCGACATAGGTAAACGAAACGGGATTTAGCGCGAGTATCGCCTCAAGCCCGCGCTCATACGGGGCGACGTTTTCCTTCAGGGCGGCATCGGACAGCGAAATCCACGCACCCGATTGATTGTAGGTGCCGGCCGCCTTGAACAAGGCAAACGCGATCGAGGCAGTCGCGTCGTAAAAGTAGTGGTTGGTATTTCTAAAGGCGGTGTCCGTACCGGAGACCTGCATGGCCAGCTTGCCGTTCGAGGCATCGTAAAGCCAGAACTGGCCGAGACTGGCGCCCGACTTGGCGCCCAGCGTCCACACATTCGCGCCGCCGACGCTGAAATACATCACCCCGTCAATTCCGGCTGGGCCTGACACCTGAATCTGCGAGCCAGACGCCGATCCAGCAATCAGGTCGCCGGTCAACGAACCGCCCGCGGTCGGCAGGTACGGGCCGCCGGTCACATACGCCTGCGACTTGACGTAGGCGGTCGTCGCCAGGCTCGTATTGTTGGTCGCCGCCGCCTGGGTGACCGCAGTCGTGCCGGTCGGCAGAGAAGGCGTGCCGGTGAAAACCGGGCTCGCCAGCGGCGCATAAGCTTGATTGGCCGCGGCGGTCACCCGCCCCTTAGCGTCGAGCGTCAGCCCCTGGAAGGTGCCGACGTTGCTGTTGACCGTCGCGAGCGTGGCGGCAATCGCGGTCGCGCCCGAACCCGTCAGGTCGCCGCTCAGCGTGATCACCTGGTTGTTCAGCAAATACCCCTGCGACTTGACGTAGGCGGTCGTGGCGATGCTCGTATCGTTATCGGCGGTGGCCGGCGTCGGGGCCTTCGGGTCGCCGGTAAAGCTCGGCGAGTCGAGCGGCGCGCCGCCGCCGGCAGCCGCCGCCCACTTGGCGCCATCCCACTGCCACGACTTGCCGGCGCTGGTGAATATCTGCCCGACCGTCAGGCCGCCCGGCCCCGGAAAATCCAGCATCAGCCTATCCCGTGTTGATCGTTACGGCGGTTTGCGCGGCCGGCGGCGGCGGCGCAGCGGTCGGGTTGACCAGCACCTCGCGCACCACGCCGGCGACGTTTGCGGTCGGCGCCGTCGTCAGCAGCACCTCGCGCACCGTGCCGGCATTGTTGACATCGGTCATGATTCAACCCGCACGCCCGCCTGCGCGGCATTGAGCGACGCCGCCGTCCATGCCGTGCCGGTTGCCGGGTCGGTCGGATAGAGGCTCGTCAGCCAGCCGTAGCTGGTGCCGGGCGCCATCGCGCCGGCGCTGCCGGCGCTATCGGTGCCGCCCGACTTCAACCGCAGGCTCAGCGTCTTCGCACCGGCGTCGGACTTCGCGACGCTGGCCTTGACCGCCACCGCGTAGATCGCCAGCGGCACCGCCGAGAGCGTCGGGTAGCCGTAGAGATCCTCGTGGCCGACCGTGGCGTCGGCAACATAGGAGAGGCCGCCCTGCACCGGGTTCTGCGCCACCGAGAACCAGTTGGCGCCGGAAGCGGTCACATTGCCGGCAATCACCGTGCTCGGCGTGTTGGCCATCGCCGGCGCGGTTCCCGGCGCACCGGACGCAAAGGTCGCGACTGCCGTGAAATCGTCTGAGACCGCAGTATATCCTGCCAGGCCGCTGGTAACCGCGATATCGCACATGAACCCGACGAAATACTGCGTGCCGGCACTCAGCGCGACGCCGCTGGTCAGCGGCATGGTCTTGAGCGTGTTCGCCGTCGTCCCGGTCGTCGTCGAACCCGAGCCGAGCAGGGCGCCGGGCACGCCGCTGACGCTGGAATAGACGACCGGCCGCAGATTGACCGCAGCGCTTGCCGTGGCGGCGAGAAACGAGATCGCGTTCAGGGTGCAGTTTACCGCCGGCGTGACCGAGCGAAGCCGGAGTTGATTTGCAATGGTTGCCACCGTCGTGACGACTCGCGACAGGCTCGCGCCGAGCATCGCCGCGCCAAAGGCGAATTGCACCGCCGAGTCCGAACTCGGTAGCTGCGTCTCGATCCGCGGACTGGTCAGCAGAGCGGCGTTGTTGGTGCTTCCCGAGTTGTCGAACAGGTAGAGGTCGTCGACCGTGAAGACGTTTGATGAACCAGCCGCGCCGACAATGGCGAATTGGTTCGCCGTATTGTTCGCGCTGCCGGTGGTATCGCCGGTTCCGGAGAACAGGCTGACGCCATCGAGCCACACCTGATAGGCGCCCGCATTGCCGAAGGTGATGTCCCATTCAAGATAATGGACGCTATTGGCGGTGATGCTGCCGGCCGAGGTCGCCAGCGCCGTCCCGCCGATCCCGCCGTTGCGCAGGCTGATCGTGCCGCTGCCGTTGACCGAGACCGAGCATTGCGCCGTCCCGTTATCGAGGAATTGCACGCCAGTGTTGAGGCCGGCGGTTGCAAGGTTAGAGCTGAACCGGCAGCCCCCGATCAGCCGCGCATAGCTGGCCGGAAGCGTTTTAGATGCCGCCGTCACCGCGGCTCCCGACGTGAGGGCTTGGCCCGTCGCGCTAAGACCCGCGACGATGTTTAATTGCGTCGCGTTTGCGGTCGTCCACTCGCCCGCGGTCATCAGCGCAGCGACGACCGCAGCGTTGACGTTCGGCCCGCCGTACTTATCGAATCCTTCGAGGAAAACCAGCGCCACCTACGTCTCCTGCGCCGCGATCGTGCAGTAAAAATTCGCCAACGTCGCATCCGCGGTCGCCGGGCCTTGCAGCCGGATCACGTCGCCCTGCGCCACGGTAATGGCCGCGCCGCCGGCCGTCGCAAAGGTCGGCGAGATGCCGCTCGCCGCGATCGTAATCGTGCCGATCTGGCTGAAGGTATTCGGGCTTGCCGCCAGCGCGCGGTCTACCGAGATCACGGTGCTCGCGGTGGCGTTCGCCGTCGCGCCGGCCTGGCTGGTGTGCCCAAGCACCGCACCGAACCCGGCCGGGATGGTGATCGCCTTTGAGACCTTGTGCAACCCGAGAAGCTGCGAGTTGCCGAGCACGCCGCCGGTATAGCTGAACCCGATATTGTATTTCGCCGGGACGAGGGCGGGCGTCGGCGGGCTGTTGGCGACGACCCACTGCGACGACGAGCCGTCGTTGTAATAGATGAAGAGCTGCCCCGAGAGGCTGTCCCACCACAGATTGCCGGCGGTCGGCGAGCCCGGCGGCGTGTCGCTGATCGTGATGCTGGTGCCGCCGCCACCGCCTGCGGCCCAACTGGGGTCGGTCGCGGTGCCGCCGGTAGTGAGCACCTGGCCGGCGGTGCCGGCCGGCAATGCGGCCCAGCCGGTGGCGCCGCGGTAGAGGATCATGCCGCGGGTCGAGCCGAACACCGCGTCGATGACGTTGGTCAGCGAGACACCGATCGGCGCCGCGGTCGCGCCGCTGATATTGCCGAGGATGAGATTGTTGGCGATCGGCGCGGCGGCGGCGGCATTGGCCCAGGACGGGTTGGCCGACGCGCCGGCGGTGGTCAGGATCTGCCCGGAAGTGCCCGGCGCGAGGGCCACCCAGGCGGTCCCGCTGCGATAGATGACGGCGCCCTGTGCCGCCGAGAGCGCGCTGTCGAGCAGTTGCGAGACCGTCACCGCCGCGGGCGCGGCGCTCGCACCGCTGATGTTGGCGAGCAGGTTCTTGTCGGCGACCGAGGCCAGCGAGATCGTCCCGGCGCCGGTGATCGGCCCGCCGGTAAGGCCGGCGCCGGTGGCGATCGAGGTGACCGTGCCACCGCCGGCCGGGGCATCCCAGCTTACGTCGGCGCCGCTGCCGTTGGTGCGGAGAAAGTAGCCGTTGGTGCCCGGCGCGAGCCCGGCCCAGCCGGCGATCGTGCGGGTGAAGACGGTGCCGCGGGCATTCGAGACGACCGCATCGAACAGCGCGGTCAGCGTCATCGCGACCGGCGGCGCTGCACCGCCGCTGGTGTTCGCCATGACGGTCCGGTCGGCGACCGGCGCCAGCGCGATGATTCCGGTGGCGACGATCGTGTCCGGCTGGGTATCGATCCCGGCGCCGGCGGTGAGCGAGGTGACGCCGGCGCTTCCGACGGCCCATGTCGGGTCGGCGCCCGGCCCGGACGTGCGCAGGAACTGGCCGGAGGTGCCCGGTGCCAGCGGCAGCCAGCCGGCACCGCCGCGATAGAGCAGCGCACCACGCGCGGGCGCAGAGAGGGCGGCGTCGAGGAATACCGAGAGCGTGTTCGCGATCGGCGCGGCTGGCCCCGGCGTGGCGTTCGACATCATCGTCGCCGCCGCGATCGGCGTCGCGGTGCCGCTCACCACTGCGTCGACGTAGGATTTGGTGGCGGCGTCGTTGGGATCGACCGGATGCGGCAGGCCGGTGATGAAGCCGCCGGTGATGTTGACCAGCGAGGATGGCTGGTAGGCCATGTCTTCGAGGTGGAGGTTCTCCCACTTCGAGGTCGTGCTGTTCCAGATCAGCGCGTCGCCGTCCTGG
>Ga0247675_1000018_pt1 | contig 20690 bp, 24 predicted proteins | sample CNK16_metaG_FD_189930 | JGI IMG/M metagenome (GOLD analysis project Ga0247675, IMG submission 189930) | Soil microbial communities from Purdue University Martell Research Forest, Indiana, United States - CNK16 | ecosystem: Environmental > Terrestrial > Soil > Temperate forest > Bulk soil... | reverse complement strand
TCTCCTGGTTGATTTGGCCGATCAGGTTGGAACTCGTCGGTGCCCCGGCCTGCCCGCCGGTTCGCACCAACAGCGCCAGAAAGAAGGCGCGCCAAACGTCGGTGACCTCGCCAACGGAATTGACCATCGGCGCACTTGGAAAGCCCGCGGCGAGTTCAGTCGCCATTCAGTAGCCTATCGCGTACCACTGGATCGGCGTGGCGGTCACCGGGTTCTGCCCGCTATCGACAATCGTGCCGTAGAACCCGGACGTGTTCACCACGAGGCTGCCGACGCTGAACCCGATCGTGTTCCCCTGCGCCGTGGAGTTATAGGCCGCGGCCACAGCCACGCAGGCCGTCGCGAACGTCGGCGAGAACGACACATTGAGCAGCCCCGAACCGTTGGTCGTGGTGGTGCCCGCACGCACCTTGCTGGCCGACGAGTCGATGCGCGCCGACAGCGCCGCTTCGGCATTCGTGGCGCGGTTGACCTCGGCGGTTATCTGGTCCTGCAGGTTTTGGTCGGCGGCCTTAATATAATCGACATCATTGTCGCGCTGCTCCTGCAGCAAAGTGTCCGCCGTGGTTCGCGCCGTTGTCTCGGCATTGTCCGCGGCAATGCGGGCGTTGGTCTCAGCGGTCAGATCCGCCCGCACCGAGTTGTCGATGCCGAGCAGCGTCTGCGCCTCGCCGATCGTCGCCGCGATGCACACCGGCTGCATGGCCGCCGACACCACGGTCGAGGACGGCCCATCCCACACCAGCACGCCATTGGCGTCGCGCAGGATCAATCGGTATTGACCATCACCGTAAAGAATGCACCGCCCGGCCGCGTCCAGCGTGATCGGTTGTGTATTCATTGCCACGCCGCCAGGATCGACCCAGGTGGTTTTGGGCGTTGTTGAATTGGGAATATACGTCTCTAAGGTGCCACCTGCATACGGGTGACCATTTGCGTCAGCAAACTGAAGCTCGGCGCTCGGAAGCAGAATTGCCATTATGATTTCGCCGCCTCTATGTCCACCCAGGCGCCCTGCAGCGCGGTGTGGACATCCACCGACCAGGTGACGCGAAACACCCGATCACGCGCCATGCCCAACCGCTGCCACTGCATGCTCGTGAGGTATTGCCCGATGCCAAACAGTTGCTGCCCGACCGGGTTGCCGAATGTATGGCCGCGGTCATCGCTCCAATCGAGATACACCGCATAGGGCTCAGCAACAGTGCCGCCACCCGCGCCCGCCTCTGCATCCAGCAGGAACTGCCGGTAGAAGATCCGTTGCCCGTCCGCCACCAGATGCGGCCACGACCGCACCCGCTTTACCGGACCGCCGAAGTCGTTCTGCTGCGACAGGTCCAGCGCATAGAGGTTGCCGTTCTGCCAGTCGCCGATCACCACCTCGCCGAACGCCGAGAGCGCGCAATTCGCCCGATGGCGATGCTCGTTGCCGTTGGTGTCGATCCAGGCCAACTCGTGCCACAGGCTGGTTGACTTATCGAAGGCCCAAGTCTTGTCCTCGCTCGGGAACGTCAGCACGTAGAACATATGACCGGCGAGTTGATACGTCATGCCGATGGCATCGGAAATCGTGGCATAACCGGCGATCTCGGCCTCGATGGCAAACGTGGAAATCCGCTTGACCTCGTAGCCGGCACCCTCGACCACGATGCCCTGGCCCTCGCGGGTCTGCGACAGCCAGTAAACGGCATTGTCCACCGTGGCGACCGAGTATTTCGCGGCGCAGCCGTGCGGGATGAACACGCCGGCCTGCTCCTGAAACGGGAAGTCGGCCGCCCCGGTGTTGTACCAGACCTCGGTGGATTGCGTGCCGAGCAGCCAGATCTGACGCTTTGCGACGCAGAGCGTCACCAACCGATCGCTGTAGCTTTGCTTGTTGGCGAACCACAGCGGATCGAACGTCGTGGCGAGGCTGTCAGAACTGATGAACTGCGGCGTGCCAGGCACGTTGAACAGCAGATAGGTGTCGAGGTAGTCCACCCGGTCGGCGCCGCGGAATGAGCCTGTCGTGTCGGAGATCTGCGAAAAGGTGTTGTTGCTCAGGTCGATCTGCCAGCCGTTCGGCGTGCCGTCCACGATCACCAACGTGAGGCCATTGTCCGCCATGCTGACGGGCGTTGTGATGCCCACGGTGATGCTACCCACCAGGGTCCACGCCCACGCCTGGGTCACGCTGTAGATGCCGCTGCCGGCGCACACATAGAGTGTGCCGTTAGGCGCCAGCCGCGCGCCGCGGATCGGGCCTTGAGGCGCGGTGGACAAGAGCCGCAGGCCGGGCGTGGGATAGTACGTCGTGAGGGTGGATGCGGCGGCCAGCAGGCGGTTGCCGGTCAGCGCCGGATGCACCGGATCGCCCTGCCCCGCCGGCATGGCCTCGCCGTAGAGGTTCAGGCAACGCTGTGCTGCGGCGATTACGCTGCGTGCCTGATAGGCCCCACCCAAGAGCGCCACGCGCGGCATCAAGTATTCACCACGCGCCACCACCCATGAAGCCCTGCGACGATCCCGCCGCGATGCCGCTACCGCGCCGGCCGGTGCCGACCACGCCCGCCAGCGACAATTCGGGGATCTGCGAATTAGCCGTGCGGATAGTCGCCAACGCCGCCTTGGACAACGCCATCAGCGACGGCTCCGGCGGCAACCCGTAGACCGGGCGCAGCATGCAGGCGAGGCTGTAGACAATGGCCTGGGTGTATTCGAGTGGCACCATGAGCGGTGTGGTGAGCGTGAGCGTCGGCGACAGCGCGGTTTTGGTGGCAACATGCAGTTCCCACTGCGTCGCCTGCGGGATCGGCCAGAAGTGCAACACGCCGAACGGCCACGCGGAATCAAGGAACACTGCCGCCGGAAAGGTGCTCAATCCCTTGAGGACAATCTGGTTGTAGTCCTCGCGCGAGCCGATGATCTGCAGCGGGTAGTCCAGAAGCAGCGGCTGTTGTGATGCATCTGTCTGCGTGGACGAGGTGACGAGCATGCGCGCAAAGGCGCTTTCGATGCGGTCAGGTCGCGCGGTGTGGAAGTTGGCGCCTGGTCCGATGGTGTAGGATGCAGCGCCGGTGGAGACGATTGACGTATCGGCCAGCGCCCAGACCAGCCAGCGGCGCCGCTGCCACTGTGCCAGCATCATGTTGAGATGATCGAGGGCCGCGTAAACGTCCTCGGCGTAGATGGTCTGTGACAGGCTCGCGGCACCGCTGTTGAGCAGCGCCAGCCGGGCCACATCACCAGCGGTAAGCGTGACGCCGGCCGTCGTGGGCACACCGACCGGGCCAACGCCAATCGAGAGAAGGCCGACCGCGCTGGTGCCAACCGGCGTGTCAGATGCGCTCATACCGTCACCGTCTCAATGAAGGGCCACGCCCAGGCATCGATGGTTTTCGCTGTGCCGTTCCAGCCGGCCGGATAGAGCGCGCTGGACGGCCCCTGCATCACGAGGTTGCCGCCGACGCCGGATGAAATACCGGGGTTGGGTCCGCCCGGCCCATACCAGGCGTATGAGACTTCAAGCGCGTCGCCGACGTTCAGCGTCTCAGCGATCGTCAGCAACACGTTCATGCCGCTGATCGCTGGCGTCACCGTCAGATCGGTGCCACCGCGCTTCACGTGAAATCCGTTCTGCGGCCATGCCTTGATCCCGTCGTCGGCATTGGACTGGAACGACATCACGGCAGTTGCGAAGTCCGGCCCGGTGGGACGTGCGAACGGCACGGTGATGACCTGTCCGCTGCGGGTGATCGCCCCGCCAGTCAGCGGGCGCCAGAGCGGCGTCCACTGCACCCCTTTGTCCTGCACGCACCAGCGCGCATATCCCTCGACCTCGCCCCAGCGCGACGAGCCGTAGTCACCAGTGTGGATGTTGTCACCGCCATTGAACTGGTAGGCGTAGCTAGGCCCAGACGCATACACACGACCGGAGTAGGGTCCGCCCATACCAGGCGCGTTCTTGCGGGCAAACGACTGCGTGCCGTCCACGGTGTCGGTATTGACCGTCGCGGTGGACACCTGCGACGGCAGCGACAGATACAGCTTTAACGGCACCGGATTGAGGTTCAGCGCATCGAATTGCACCAGCATGTCGGTGAGGTCGGCTTCCTTGCCGGCCCGCGTGCCATCAGCCGAACCGCCCTGGGTGTAACCCACCGACGAAATCAGTGCGTTGGTATAGTTGATGGTCGGGAACGCACCCTTGCCGGGCGGAATGGCGTTAAGGATCGCCACCATATTGGTCCAACTCACGCCCTGGCCGACCATGGCGCGCGAAGTCACCGTCTGCGGTAAGCCGAGCAGATATGTGCCGACACCACCCGGCGTGCCGTCGATCTGCTGTTGGATGATCGAACCGGCGGGCAGTGTGCCGCCCGCGATCACCTGATTGACCGCCAGCGAGCCGGATGCAATCGCGCTGACCGCCATAATCCCCTGACTGCACGAGGCAGTGAATGATGCCGCTGGGCTGGTGCCGGTGAACGCCGCGGTGATCGAGGTAAAGGTCAGCGCCGTCTGGTAAGTGCCAACACCCCCAGGCGTGAGTTGCTGTACGCCAAGGTCGTCGGGATTGTCCGCACGCAAATGCTCCGGCATCTCGGCATCGGCGGCCAGTGTCAGATTGGCATACACCCGCGTCTGTGCGTTCACCCCTGCCGCGACAATCGGCTGACCGCCTGCGACATATCCCGATGTCAGGCTTTCCACAGTCAGCGTCAGGCCGGAGATCGAGCCGACAAACGATGATCCAGGCGCCAGACCGCCGCCGCCACCGCTATGCCATGTGCTGCCCGGATAGGCGGTGCAGAACTCCAACGCTGGCGGCAGCGGTGTCAGGCCATCGCGTATGCGAAGCAGCTGCTGCGCGAGAACAGCGCAACGTCCCTGCATAAAATAGTCGCCGGCCTTGTAGTTGGTGGTGCCGACCGGCACGCCGCTGAGGCTGATGCCGGCACTGCCAGGCATCGGGCCAGGACCAAGGAACGCGCCGAGGCTAGCGACCAGAAATGCGATTGGGCCATTCGGGTTCAACCCAAAGCCACCGAACGAATAGAACGAATTGCTGCGCCACGACTGGCCGTAGGATATGTGCCCGTCGAGCACTACCGGCGGCACGGCGATGATCGGCGACAGAGTTGGCGAATAGGCCAGCATCAGAACCGCAGCCGGACCATGCCAGGATTGCCGGCCCCGCCGGGGAAGTTCTGGCCGCCGCCACCGCCGCCGCCGCCATAGCCATTTGGCGGCGGACTACCGGCGGAGGGCGTGGTGCCGTTGCCGCCGCGCCCGCCGTCACCGAACACGGTGCGTGCGCCACCGCCGCCGCTCGCGTTGCCAGAGCCACCGGAATTGCCGCCGAACGGGCCGAATCCAGAATTGCCGCCGAGTGCGGCGGCGCTTGCCGTACTGCCGCCACCACCGCCGCCGGCACCGCCGAGATAGCGTAGATTGAGCGAGGTCAGCGAATTGGCACCCGCCGCAGCAGCAGCACCGCCAGCGCCCTGCCCAGGATTACCACCAGAACCGCCTGTACCGCCGACACCCCCAGCACCAGCCGCTCCTCCGAAGCCGCCGACGAGGGCGCCCCAACCCGCAAGGGTGCCGGTCATCAAGGTTTGCGTGCCAGCACCGCCGGCCGCGCCAATCGCCCCACCTGCACCCGGCTGACCTGGCGTTATCGTCAGGGTGGCGCCCGACGGAATGGGGATCTGATAATCCTGCAGCGTCGAACTGCTGCCACCACCACCGCCGCCGGAACCTGACGTGGCTTGGCCGCCACCACCACCGCCGCCGCCGCTCACGATGTCGGCGATCAGCATCGTCACACCGGTCGGAGCGGTCCAAGTATAGGAGCCGACCGTGGCCACCGGCACGGCAAAGCCTGTGCCTGCTCCGAGCCGCGCGTCGGTCGCGGTCAACACATCGCCGACGATGTAGCCAATGGCGCCGGTGGGGATAACCGGCGCGCCGTTGTTGGTCAGCGTCACCGTGGTGACCGCACCGCCAGCGACAACCAGCGTGGCCATCGCACCGCTGCCAGTGCCGCCGGTCAACGGGACGTTGGTGAAGGTGCCGTTGGTGTAGCCGGAGCTGCCGGTGACGGTGCCAAGCGTGGCAATCGGGCCGCCGACGAACTGGACGTAAGACGGAAGGTGCGGCGGATATGAGACGGGCATCCGTCACCACTCCTTGGCGACGAACTGCGCGCCGGTCACCGCGCAGAACACCGAGACTGCCGCGACAGAGGCGCCGCCGGGTTCGGCCTCGTAGTAGGCGCCCGCCGGCAGGTATGTGGCGTTGTTCGCCGACGCGCTGGCGGTATTGCCAAGATCGTTGAAATACATATCGGCGGTGGATTTGTTCTGAAACGACCATCCCTTGCGCGCGCTATTTGCCGCCATGAGTTGCTGTGCCTGGCCGCCGAGCGCGATCACACCGGAGCGGTCTGTCTTGGTAACGCCACTCAGAGCCATCAGCCCCTCCGCATATTGCTTGGTGCAGGCCCCGAGAGGCGCGGTTGGATCTGCGGCGAGCAGCAGCGGCCCGCCGACCGTCGTGGTGCCGCCGCTCGGCTGCAATGACAGCGCGTTGCGTGTCGTGTCCCACGTCAGATTTGCCGTGATCGCGCCAGGAACGAACCGCTTGAGACCACCGCGCGGCGTCAATGTGATCGGATTGGCCGGTGGCGCTCCTTGCACATAGCCGGCGGATTTCTGCGTTATCGCGGTAATCGTGGTGCTGCCGGACAGGAATGTCATCTCCCACACGCCGCCGTAGGGATCTTCGGCGAAATAGTGGTTGCCGTCCGACGCATAGGCTGTTGTCACCGAGCCGGTGAGCGTCCCCGCGGTGCTTACCGCCCCGTCGGCGTGAATGCTGAGACCAGTGCTGATCGGGTCGATATAGCCAGTGCCGACACGCACACGTCCGATCGGATTAACCGCAAACCCAGCCGAGGCAATGGCGTCACTCGTGAAGGTGGGCGCCCTCAGATCGATACCACGAGCCATTGTCCAGGCAGGATTGTCCGCCGCCCAATCCGCCATCAGGAAAGTGCTGCCCGACTGCAATCCCCAACTGTTGGCGAAAAACCCGTAATCCAACCCGATAGTATCGGTCTGACCGGCCAGAACGTATCCCGCGGAACGTATGCCGGCTGGCTGCTTATGGGCCAGCGTGGCGACAATCTGAATGCCGGTCTGATATTGATATGACGATCCGGCGGCCGACTCGATATCGATTTCCAGCCCCACCGAACCGATGACATTGGCCGCGCCGGCGGTGAATTTGTTATAGATGTTGAGGCCGAATATGCCGCCCTGTGCCGCTCCTGGCACGCCGCCCAGCGTGTTGTTGATTACGCCGCCCATCTGAGCGCAGACGATGCCGCCGTTGCCGGACAGTCCGCTGGCGGGGCCGGTCTGCGTCATCACAACCAGCAGGCCGCCGCGATTGCCGGTGTAGCCGGTGCCACCAAAATTGTAGGTAATGCCGTGCAGAAATAATCCCTGGCCGGTGTAGGCCATGGTATCGCTGTTCACCGCCCACTGGTTGAACGATGCGAGCGGACCAAGGCTTGTCGTGCCTGTGAAGGCACATTGCTGCCAGATGCCGGAGGTGTTTCCCGCGGCAAATCCGGCATTCATGTTGGCGTTGAGGGCAAGCGGCGCATTGAGCGTGAGGCGTCCGCTGTTGCGATTGATCGTCAGCAGATTGGTGTTGAGATTCGCCCCAGCATCCGTGAAGGATGTCATGGCAATATTGCTGCCAGCGTTGGCAGTGCCGGTCTCGGTGGTGTTATCCAGCCCGATGCTGAATCGCGCCACACCCGCCGTATCAAAGCGGAGCGTGCGATAGCTACCAGCCGCACCGCTGACATGGATGGCTGGTGCGCCACTAAACGTCGTGGTTCCAACCACTGTACCGCCGGTCAGCGGCAGGAATGGTCCACCAACTATCGTGGTGTCCGCGTCTAGCTTACGCGCCCACCAGCCATTCCACTCGTCCGCCGACGGCACATAGCCTTCCAGCCAGCCGGGATCTCTGCCGCTCATTGTGTTGCCTGTGGTGCGGGTGGCTGTGCGGAGACGACGTGCGAGTAATTGCCGGCCCGGTGCGATTGCATCGGCATCTGCGCCTGCGCCATCTGCGCACCCGCCCCACCGATCGCCATCAACGCCGCCGCCGCCTTAGCCGACACACTCGGCTCGTCGGCGAGCCCGTAGATCGGCCGCAGCGACTGTGCCAGGTTCCACAGCATCGCCGTCTTGTATTGCAGCGGCAGCGTGATCGGATCGGTGAGCGCCGAGAACTGCCCGAGCGACGCCTTGGCCTTGATGCGCAGCGACCACGTGGCATCGGGCACCGGATAGAAATACACCGTGCCAGTGGCGCCGGCCGTCGCGTCGTAAAAATACGCCTCGGGCGGGCCTGGCAGCGCCTTGGTGGCAATGCGGTCGTAGCCCTCGCGCGCCATGAACGGATAGAGCGGGGTATCTGCCCCGGTGGAGATCAGCCGCGCCGTGGCGCTGTCGATACGATCCGGCCGCTGCCCCGCCTGGGACAGCACGAACGTCCCGGCAGCGCCCACGGTGTAGGCAGCGACCGCGCTACCGGTCGCCACCGCCTCGACCAGATCGAACACCAGCCAGCGGTTCAACTGCCACTCGGCGAGCAGCATGTTGAGCATATCGAGGCCGTCCTGGCTGTCCTCTGCCCGCGGCGTCTGGCCGACGCCAGACACGCCGCTCGCACGCAGCGCGAACGTCACCAGATCGCCGGCCGTGTTGATCGCCACGCGGCTAGTCCCACAGCGCCCAGGCGCCGCTGACGTAGCGGTAGGAGATCTCCTGGCCGATCGCCCCCGCCGTGCTCCCCACAGCGCCGCCTGTGGCTGTTTGCACGGTCAGCGCGGTGACGATCTGCCCGAACGACATGGCCGCCCGCTGGCCCTGTGTGGGGTTAGGCGGCAGCAGCACCGTCAGCGCCGCGATGGTGCCGGCAGGATTGATGAACATCAGCGTCTGATTGGCCGCGAATGCGACGGTGGTGCCGGTCAGCGGCGTGACGGCAGTAATCGTACTGCCGCCGTAGGCCGCCTCAAGCTCCGCGCCGTCGTGCATACGCGTGCCGGGTGAGATTGCCATGACCGCCTCCCTCAGTTCGCCGCGAGACGGCAGGCGAGTTGCGGACGGATGACGCTGATGCCCCAGAGCACGTCGAGACGGGTCGGCAGGAAGTCGTTGTTGATGTCGTATTGCCGCACGAGCCTGATAGAGATACCGTCCTTCTGAGCGCGCGAGGCCATATCAACACCTCTTGGCATCTCCAGATCAGCGGAAGCGAACGTAGCAAAATCTGGGTGGTACGCGAGGCTGATGCCGCTGGCCGTGCTCGCCGTGCCTGCGAAGGTGATGGCATTGCCGGACGCGGGCAGTGCGGTGACGTTCTGCAGGGCACCGGTGGCGACGGGCGTTGGCGCGATCGTCCACGTGGCAGCGCCACCGGCATTGGTGCTGAGATTGACGAACTGCTGCAGCACGCCGCTGTCCACCTTGGTCTCGGGATGCACGCGGTTGACGCCGGCCACAGTGAAGATGTCGCCAATTTTCGAGGCGCCTGTGCCGGCCTGCACGGTAAGCTGAGAGCCACCCAGGGAGTTGACGGTGTAACCCGCGCCGGCGCCCCTGGTGTATGTGCTCAGGTGGGTATTCTCCGCCCACTCGAACCCAGCCGTGGTGCCCATCACGCCGTCGGTGTATTGGCTGGCAATCTGTGTTGACTGCTGGAACAAGCCCTTCAGGCTGTCCACCATATCCACGTTGTCCTGCGTATTTATGCGCAGTTGCCACTGCTTGGACTGTGGCGTGAGGTTGTCGAGCAGCACCTTGCGGGCCGCCAGGACGTTCTTGAACGTCTGCGGGGCGCCACCGCCCGTCACCTGGTTCCACACCTGTGTGAACACGCCGAGCGAGCGGCTTTCGATGTCGGCGGCGATGATCGCGGCTGCTGGCTCGATGTAGCGCTCGGTAAAGCGGTCCATGCTCATCGTTAGGTCAGTGGTGTTGAAGGCCATGTCCACACCGGACACGCTGCTGACCGTGAGCGTGACCGAGTTCTCAATGGTGTTCTGCGGCGCCAGCGTCATCGTGTCGCGGCGGATGACGTATTGGTTGGGGATGCGAATGCGCAGCGTCTGGCCGATCTTGGCACCGGTCTGCGCGAAGCTGTCATCATCTTTGATGTTCAACCGGGTGCGCTAGTGCCCGATCCGCCTTGCGGCTGCTGACGGTTTCCCGCCAGAACAGACTATATCTTATTACACGTGCTTCCAGATGCGGCGAGAGCGGATCATTGAGACGAGGCCTTGAGAAACCCCGAAGTATTCCGCAATCTCATTCTGGGTGCCGCCCATCACTCGTATCAGCCTGACTTGCGCAACGGTTAGGATTGCATGGCCATTCTTGGCACCATGAGCATGACGCAGCTTGACGTTCATGTCGCTGATGTTGTCGAGATAGCTACCAGTCCACAGATGGTCTGGATTCACGCAACGCCGATTATCGCAGGTATGGAGTACGAATGCGCCATCCGGTATCGGCCCATTGGCCAGTTCCCATGCGACGCGATGAGCATAAGCCGTGCGACCGTTCGAGTGGATTTGCCCATAACCGTTCGGCATAATGCTGCCGATCCAGTGATGGCACCCACTCTTGTGCGGCTTGACCTTCTCGGCAAACCGCTCGGCCAATGGCCTGGCTGCTGACACGTATAACCCCCGCTTTTCGGGCCGCTCGGCCCTACGCCTTTCGGCTAGTCGTTGAACCTTCCGCAACATCATACCTGTGTTAATAGGCATATGGAAGCGGCTTGGCTGCTGATTGCCCAATCCATGGCACTTTTCTGCCGTCGCGACTGCTGTTTCCGGCTTCGCTGTGGCGGACATGGCTCTAAGGGGTTTCCAGCAATTAACGGGGTTTAGCGTGAGCTAGACTGTCAACTCACGGTTAATACTACCAACAAAATTGAGCTTTTGGTGGAGTATAGCTAACGTTTTGGCCGTAAGCATGTTAGGCGTGATCAAAGTATTCGAGGCATTTGTGGGCATGGCCGTGGCCTTTCGCGACGAGGGAAATGCAAAGGCCCCTCACGCGATGCGCGATCTCGGGGCGTTCGTTCCGTCTGTCGCGAAAGGCAGAAGTCGCAGCGACCAGGCGTTCGGCACGACACAGCGGCATAGACCGGCCGCGGCGGTTCAGGCGTCAGTCAGCGCCCAAGGCGCTTTTCCCGCAGTTGCTTGGCATAGTGCTCGGTCAACTGCTCAGGCGTGGCGGTGTATTCGTTGAACGTCGAGGTAACAGATCCTGTCACAGGCCGGATCGGCGGTGGCGCGCGCGACACCCGTGGTGCCGGTGCGGGTGCTGCCGCCTTGGCCGCCGCATATTTACCCAACTCGATCGCCCGAGCGCGCTCTGTTCGCAGCGCCGCGATGCGCTCCAGTTCCTCGGGGTCGTCGGCAAGCGCGGCGGCAACCTTCACGCCCTCAGGCATCTCGATCAGCAACTCGGCGATCTGGGCATCCGCGCCCATCTGCATGAGGCTGGAGCAGCGCTCCTGCCAGTCGGCATGTTGCGCCCGTCCCTCGGCGTGGAACCGCTGTGCGCGGTCCTGAGCCGCGCGGTGAGCCACCTCGGCGGCGACACGCTGGTCGAGGTAAGCCTGCTGCTCCGGTGTGAGGTTCAGTTCGCCGTTCGGTTGCTGCATGCGCCCGCTGCGCAGCGCCTCGATCTCGGCGGCCTGGTGTTGCTCGCGCTGCTCGGCCGCTGACAGCCGCGCCGAGAGGGCGGCAATTCGTCTGTCGCCCCGACTCGGCTTCGGCTCTTCGGTGGTAGTCTCGGTCGTCTCAGTCGCAGCGCCTTCAGCGGCCGGCGCGGGGGCCTCGGTCTCAGTCGCAGCCGGTTCGGGCCGTTCGCCCTCGCCCGGCGGGGCGATGGTTTCGCTCACGGGTTACGCCTCCTTGGCTGGTTCCGGCGTGACGATCACCGGCTCGCTGTCGCCGTAGTGGGCGGATTGCGTGCCGCGCTGCACGGCCATCAGTGCCTCAAGCGCGGTCACGCGGGTCTCCATCACGCCAAGCCGCTGCGCCAACTCGACCAGCGCCTCGGCCACGGCCTCGGGAACGGGTTCGCTCATCGACGCGGGTGCTTGTCGTTCGGCTCTTGGACGTGCTCGGCCGGCGCATGCGGCTCAGCCTTCACGCCACGCGCCGCACCCGGCGGCACGAACACCTCGTGCATGCCCTGTGGCACCCGCGTCATGTCGATTGACATAACATCGACCTCAGCAGCGAGCGGCGTGTTCTGCGTCACCGCGCTGCACCATGCCGGGCCATTGGCGGCGATGTGGTCGGCGAGCGCTGCCACGAGGTCCATGTTGCCGGTGTCAACGGCCACATAGAGTTGCGAGCAGATGCCGCGGATCAGGGCGGCGACGCTGTGCGCCACGCTGCGCTGTTCGGCGACGACGCTGCGGATGGCGTCGGGTGATATGGCCATGGATGGTCCTCCGTTGGGTTAGAGCGCTGGGTCTGAGGTATATTGGCTCGGGTTAATGGTTTGGATTGCAGGACGGCCTGGACCTGAGCCTGAGTTCTTGTGTGCATATGTCGCGCCCGAAATGCGCAGTCCGGTGAGCGTCTTAACACCCGGATATTGATCCAGTAGCGCACCGCGCAGTTGCCGTATCGCCGCAGTACCGAAAGTGTTCGGTCCACCCTCCGACTGGAAGTCCTCTATGTGCAGATTGCCGGTGTCAGGGTTCCATGTGGTATCTATGGTGCCGGCGCTCCCGCCAGCCGGATCTTTAATCGTCCAAATATGCTCGTTGGGGGGTGCAGAACGACGACGCTGGACTTTCTCAAGACTATAACCCGCCGGCAGCGCCGACTCACCAGGCGCCGTAGTGCCCATCACCAACGCGTTGCCATACTGCTGCGCCGCGTCCTGCACACCCGCTCCGGTGATGCCCTGCGGCCCCCACAGCCCGCGCTGCTCGCTGATCTGCCGCTGCTGGGACACCCAATCCTGTATCGCCTGCAGATTGGCCTTCGAGGCGTTCGCTAATTGCGGATCACCGAGCGACAGCAAGTTGTTCGGGTCGGCGAGATACTTCCCAAGATCGAGTGGATTACTCCCTGACACATCACTGAACCGTCGGCTGACCGCTATCAGCGCCGTTGCCCGGCTGCGGCGGTGGCGCAATCGCCTGCTGGTGCTCAGCGTCGGCCGCCGCGTGCTCATGCATCACCGGCAGCGCCGGCATTCCCAGCATTTGCGACAACATCGATCTGATCACGACTTGCGCCGCCACCGGATCGGCCGCCGCCACTGCCTGCAGCCGCTTCGTCTCCGCGTCGTAATCCTTGATGCTCAGGTCGCCGCTCTTGTCCTTCGCCGCGGCCTGCGCCTCGGCGAGTTGCTGCTTGAGTTGTGCGATCTCCTGATCCGCCTGGCCGAGCAACTGGTGCGCCTGTTGCTGCACCTGCACCACCTGCGGATCTGGTCCACCCGCCTTGTATTGCGGCGGCAAGCCACGCTGCAGCCGCTTGGCCAGTTCGTCGGCCCCCGGAAAATCGCTGTTCGCCGCCCAGAAATCACCCACGACCTGAAACGCTGCCGGGTTCTGCTGCATGATCTGCGCGAAGGCGTTCGCCGCCTCCTGCCGCTGCGTGCCGAACGACGGGCCGACATCCGCCTCGATGTCGTACCGCCCCACATTGGGGTTGAAGATCACCTTTGGATTGGGCGTGTTCGGATCGGCCATCATGCTTTCCGCCTGCTGCGGCGTCAGCGGCTGTGGGCCGTCCGGTCCCATGGCGATCTGCTGGTGCGCGGCCGGCGCGTTCGGCACGAGGTGCACATCGTCCTCGCTGCCGTCCTCAGCCATGATCTTCATCACGCGCGCCACGTCGTAAATCTTCGGAATCAGGTCCAGACAGATGCGCCCGACCTGGCGTATCCCCTTCGCCTGATTGTCGATGTAGTGGTACGTGGCATTATCGCCCTGGCGCTGCCGCTGCTGGATCGCAACACCGCTCTGCTCGTTGCTCGGCATGCCAAGCTCGGCCTGATACTGGCCGGACACCGACATCATATCCTGTCGCGCGATGTTCATGCCCTCAATGTAGGCTTGCGCCATGGCCGGCGGCTGCTCACGCGAGGGCCGTTCGATCGGCTGACCAGCATCATCCACGCCGTTGTAGGCCAAGTACGGCAGGTTCGCCGTGTTGGCGTGGTTCCACTCCGGCCGCCCCTCGAACGCGCGCACATCGCCGACAAACGGGGTTTTGGTCTGTAACGCGACCTGCTCGACGGCCTGGCTGGCCATGTAGTTGTAGGTCTGCTGCGCGCCGATCAGCGCCCGCGTGTGGCCCTTGCGATCCATCACGCCGTCGATGACCGTCTCCTCGCCGATGAACGGCACGATCGGAATGTACCGCCCCGGCCATTCCTCGCGTTTGTCCACGCGGTTGCCGACCAGGCGGATACACTCGATCTCCGGTTCCGACACCGCGCGCGACTGCACACTGGCTGCCTTGACCGCATCGAGTTCGTCGCCTTCAACGTCGCTCTCGCGCACCGTCGAGCCGTCCGGCATCAGGTGCAGCGTGTCGTCCACATCGCCGCGGCGCCAGTATTCCGCAACGCGCACATGGTCCTTGCTGTTCCAGTGCTCGCCCATGTTGTCGAGCGCCACAGGTTCTGGCACGTCGTCCTTGCCGTGCGCCGCTTCCCACGCATCGCGCGGGATGTCCTCGAACACGAAGGCGAACATCATGTCCGACTTGTCGTATTCCTTGGCGTCGGGATCGATGTAGATGGTGCGCGGGTCCGGCACGCGGCGAATGTAGATGTCCTGGTCGAAGCTGTTTTCGTCGGCGTAGTCCGTCACGACGCGGCAGTAGCCGACGCCGGTTTGGACCTGGTGGAAGATCGCGGTGGAATAGGCATCGACGGCTTTGGACTGATACTCGATGCGCCGGATGATGCCGGCGAATATCTGCGCGGCCTCGTATGTCGCCTCGCCGCCTGTGGGCGTGACCTTGATCTGAGCTTTGTGCTGGCGCGCATCGTTGATGATCTGGAGATTGTGCTGACGCGCTTTGTTGTGCGTGATGCAGGGACGGCCGGCGCGGGCGTTGCGCACCGCCTGATCCCACTGCCATTGGTTGTAGGCATCACCCTCGGCGAAGCGGGCATCGGCCAGGGCGTTGTCGCGCGCGGTGCTTTCCCACGCGACGCAGCGCTCAAAGCGTGCGCGTGCCTCGCGCAGTATCGCCGCATCGCCGGCTCGGACACGGGTTCGGGCCACTACAGCCCCATCCACGAAGCGGAGCCGCCATGCAGCGGCACGGTGACGGCGAGTGGCGAGGGCGCGGGCTTCATCACCGTATCGCGCAGGCCCATCGCTAATGTCCTGACAGAATCCGCGGCGTGACTCGACCAATCATGAGTCGGCGCATCCTTGAACACGCCCATACGGTCGTTGAAATCGCGATGGTAGTGCGCCAGGCACTCGCGCAGCCGCGCCGTCCGCACGCGATCGAACCATGTGCGCCCCAGCATCATCTTCACCGCGTTGATCCCGTCGTCCACGTCCTGGCGCGGCAGCACACGGACCTTGCGGCCATTGGCGCGCAACAGTTCCTCGCGCGTGCGCCCGGTGCCTAACTCACGTGCCCCAGCATCGTGCGGCAGGAGGTCGGTGCCGTAGCGATAGGGGCGTGCATCGAGCCACGCGACGTAGTGCGTCAGCGGCTCGCCCGTCGCCTCGTAGTAGTCGATGATATGCACTTCCTTGCCGACAAGCTGCGCGCAGACGATCGAGGTTGCATCGCCGATGCCGAGATCCCAGCCGGTCCACACCGGCACGGCGGGATCGTATGGCACGCTGCACAGGCGGTTGTCGGTCTCTATGGTCTGAAGCTCGGCGCGATAGATGGCACCGCGGATTGCCGCGTCGAATGAGCACATCAGCTCCTGGTCATACTGATCGGCGGTCATCATGCCGCGCATGTCGTCCAGTTCGGATTGCGGTAGCAGACCGGTCTGATCCGCGCGCATCACCAGCGAATACCACTCGGGGTTGCTCGCTGCTTCGGTATGGATGCGCCAGAAGTCATTGCGGCCCTTCGGTGTGCCGATGAACACGGCCCACCCGCCACGATCGGCTAGCGACGGACGCAACACTTCGGGCCAGGCGCGCGGATCAAAGTCACCGTATTCGTCCAGCACGATGCCGTCGCTATAAGTGCCGCGCAGACGATCGAACGTCTCGGCACCATAGAGGCGAACACGCGCACCGTTGGGGAAGATGGTCATCAGATCGGATTCGCGTTGTTCGATGCCGGGAATATTCGCAGTGAAGCGCTTTAGGTACGTCCACGCGGTATCCTTCGCCTGCGCATAGGTCGGTGCGAGATAGGCAAAGCGTGCGTCGGGCTTTTTGCAGCGCAGTGCGGCGTCGATGAGGTCCATGACGCATGCGACGGTCTTGCCGGCGCGGCGATGGACGACGAGGCAGGACCAGCGTTGCGTGCGAGCATGGAACGGCGCGAACTGCGGTCGCGCGTGGTAGCCGAGGTCAATCCGCTTCGTGGGTCGCGCCATATGTCCTGAATGGTTCGTGTTCGCCACACCAATCCGCCGCCCTGACAAGCGGCCATTCTTGCGTGACGTGCCCCGACCATTCTTCGTGCGGTTCGCCCTGATCGTTTTCAGCGCGGACGAACACAGCTATTCGTGGCGAGGGAGCATGACGACGGCAGAACCCGTCATCTTCACGCACGATGCGCCCGAACTCTCTGGTGAAAAACCGGCACGAGAAACACGTCGGCGCTGACCACCCAGCATCGCGGGATACGCACACGCGAGCTTCCCATTGCTCCTGGGTCTCGGAAGTATCGTCTGCCATCAATCCTCGGGCCGGCGCACGCCGGTGATGAGTTCGACCGGGCCGCCATCTGGTCCGGTGTGAGCCGTCACGGCAAGGTCTGGAATTGTCTTGCGCAACAAAGCGATGGCGGCACGGATCTGTCCGTCGCTCATTTCCAGCGGCTTATCGGGGTAACATGGGTCATTCAGACCTAAAGCAAATGCGTTCAACCGCTTGCAAAGCTGTGTAGTTTGGATTGCCGAACGCGATCGTTCGTCTTGCTGTGGGTTCAGCCTGGCCGCCATTTTATCGCCTTGTCAGGATCAAGAACGCGGGTATTCCCCATAGCGGCCAAAGGCCGATGGCTATACCGACCCACCCGATGGCGTTCTGCCATGCTTGGCTCATTGCAAATCCGCCGACTTACCGACGCGCGTCACGATGCGCAGATCGTCCGGCATATTCTCGTGCCGCTCGATAGCCGCCTGGCCGATATCCGCCAGTCTCTGCTCCAACTCCTGATGCTCGCGCTCACGCTGCGCCACGGCTTCCGGCGCATTCCATGCAGCCTTGCGCTTTGCCCGGTATTCCGCCGCCTTGGCTTTAAACTCAGGCGATGTCTTTGGATCGTAATGGCGCTTGGCTTCGGCCAACCTCACCCGCGCTTGGTGATATTGCGCCAGCGCTGCCTCGTATTCCTGCTGCGGTGTTCTGTGTAGAGCCAAGGCGCCCATCACTCACGCGCCATAAGACAATCGCTGCTCACGGAGACCTCGCGCATTGCGCCGAAGCACATGACGCCGACGAGCGTTCGGCCATCGCGTGTGCCGATCACCACGGCGTCGTGCCCGCGGAACGGCCCGACGCTGACGCTGCACGCAGTGCCTGGTGGCCATGACGTGCGGCTGGCATCAACGCTGCGTCGCGCGTCCTGTGTGGCCTGTAGCGCTTCCACAACGCCATGGGGCACGGGGTGCGGGACGTGGGCGATGGTGAACAGGTGGAACACTCCTGGGGTATTACGGATTGGCCACCACTCGGTGGTTGATGCATCGAATCGGACGAAGCCATAGGACGGGAACAGCGGCACTTCGATACGGTGCAACATCGAGCGAATGACGCGATCACGGCGGGCGACAGTGACGAGTGGCAGCCACGCTTCGTAGCCCTGCTGGACGAGGTGGGCGGTGGCACGGCGCTCGGCCTGGGGGTAAGTGGCGAAGACATGCCAGCGCGGCCCACGACGGCTACCGCTAGGCATAGGGGCCACAACGCGGGCTGGCCCCATATCCTGTGGCCGGGGTTCTAACCCTGTATCCGGTTGCCTGTCAACGATGATGTGAGCGTGGCTCATAGCTCACGCAGCGCCCCCAGGGACGCGCCATGGCCGCTCTGGAGGTTCCGGCACCGTTGGATGCGGCCCCACCCGTGGACGGGCCTGTAGCGCGCTCTGACGGGCAGCGCGGGGCATGCTCATCGCAGCCTCGTCCCGCCGCCGAGACACGAGAGGACATCGATCACGAGGTAGATGATCGCGATGATGACGATGGCGGCGATGAGGATGTTGATCACGCGCAGCACGAGGTCGCCGGTCACGCCGAGCCAGCCGAGGACGTAGGGCAGCAGCAGTCTCAGGATTGCGACGACGGCGCAGATGACGACGATCCACACCAGCAGCAGCAGGATCGCGGTGACCGAGAAGCACATCAGGCGGTCTCCTCCCGGACGATGGTGGGTCGGAAGCGGCGGCGAGGATCGCGCAGGCCGGACTGGCGCCACGCCTCGGCGAGTTGGTCGGGATCGAGCCGCGCCGGCTTGCGGGGTGCAAAGTGGGAATGCCTTGCGGCGGCCTGCTTTGCGAGGCTGATGGCATCGAAGTGAGCCTCGGCCTCACGGAGCAACCTGGCACAGCGCTCGGGATTACGATCAGCGCGAAGCTCGTGGACGGCGGCAGTCATGCCGCGCCTCGGAGGATCGCAAGCTGCTCCTCGACGGTGCGAACTGGGTCGCATGGTTGCCACCGATAGCCGCTGGTATTCACAACTTCTGATTGCGGCCCGAGTTGGGCGATCTGCGACTCGGCGCTACGCACCACGCCGTAGGGAACCGACACAGAAAGCGCCTTGGCCACCCGGCTGACCTGGGCTGCGACGGGGCCGGAACCCACGCTGTCGGTCGCTGGTTTCAGCGGACGCATGTGGTGGTGGGGCGACTCGCCGGCCTCATCGAGCAGGGTCCGCAGCGCATCGGCAGGGGGCGTTTCTTCTCGCGCGCGGCTTCCAACCGTCAGATTAGAAGGTAAAGAAGAAGATTTCTTAAAACTTTCTTCCTTTTCTCCCCCGCTGAAGGTTTTGGTACTTGGTGATGGTAAGACCGATTTCGCAACCGTTTCCGGAGGCGTTTCGCAACGCGTTTGAGACGGGTTCGGAAACGCGGATGAAACGCGTTTCATCGCCGTTTCAGGAGGACCGTGGCCGTTGGGTTTTGTCGGAGGGTGTGAGCCATCCTTGGCCCGCCAAGCCCTCAACCGTTGGTTGTCGTTGTAGCGCTGCTCACTGGCACGCTGCCAATTCTCCTTTGCCTTGGCCAATTCCAGGTCGCACCGCTTTTGGTGCAATCGACCGCCGTTCTCGGTGAAGAACGCCTTGACCACCGGCCCAACCGTCTTTTTCCACAGCCGCAGGTCGGTGCGGGCGATCTGCGCCAGCTTCACGTCATCCGCCGGTAGCGGGCCGTTCCGCCAGTAGTACATCAGCAGCAGCAGGTATGCCCCGTGCTGAGCGCCATCGAGTTCCATCGTGTCGCCGAGGTAATCGCCGATGTAGAGCGGCATCCAGGTGTCGTTGCTGCTCATGCCACCGCCCCCCTAAGCTCGGAAACCACCGCCGCGAACGCCGGATCTGCCGCCATCAGCGCGTCCACACGCCGACACGCCTGCATCACCGTCGTGTGGTCACGGTTGCCAAATGCCCGCCCGATGGCCGGGAAACTGGCCCGCGTGCCGTGTCTCGCCAACCACATCGCCGTCTGGCGGGAACGCGCCGGCGCCCGTCGGTCGGACAGCAAATCGCACATCGTCACGCCCATACGGGACGCGACCAGCCTCTGAATGTCATGGATCGTCACAGACACACCTCTTGCGTTGCGGCCGGAGGCATGCGAAATGGGGGTTGCACGTTTCCCCAGTTCGCGGCCTGCCTCGGCCGGTTGATACAGCTTCAGGCGGCCCCTGCTTCCAACAGGGGCCGTCTCTCGTTGTACGCTGGTAACGTGGAGTCCTGCAACGGTCATGGCGTAGCCAACCTTGCAGCCATCTCATCCGCCAACGCCTCCAGCGGGGCCTCCAGGCCGTCGATGCCGGTGGACATCGTCATGGCCCACAATGTCGCCATCAGTTCGTGAAACACCTCCCTGGGATCCGGCTCACCGCTGGTCCAGCCTTCCCAGGCACACAGCATAATGCGCCGCGCGTCAGTGAACTGACCGCCGTCATAGTGCGCTTCCTCAGCTAGATTCTGGCCGTATACGCGCCAATCATCGGACTGGGTCGCGTGTCGCTCAAGCGTCTGCAGCGCCTGATCGGTCATGCCGCCACCTCGTTCCCCCATACATCCCAGCCAAGCCGCGGGGCGCGCGCGAACATCTCAACCGCCGGCAGGTTCGGGAACATGTCCTCGATCATCTCAGCAAATGCCGCCGGCTTGGCCGAATGCTCACCGACACACGCCTCGATCACCGAGGCATACTGCTCGCCAGGCGCAGGCGCAGGAATG